>JGI2924J29684_1078664_pt1 | contig 94826 bp, 81 predicted proteins | sample BenlonsequencITS_FD_29684 | JGI IMG/M metagenome (IMG submission 29684)
TCCGCATCCCATACATCCCCTTGCCGACCGTGAACTCCGCCCCTGTCCGTCCAACAGGATCACAAAGGTACGAATCGATTTCTCTTAAACAAGAGACAAGAATAGATAAGTTACTAATAATATCCGAAACCATTGTAAATCAATAAGATATTTTTTCAAATATCTTTGACAAGCCGACGATAAACTAAAAATCCTGCTGAAACTAAAACGCTTCAGCAGGATCTCTATTCATTATTCTGGAAATATACGCTTTGTCTATTTCAGGATGGTTTGCTTACGATCAGGTCCTACGGAGACCATTTTGATAGGAACGTTCAATGACGTTTCCAGGAAAGAGACATATGCTTTAAGTTCTTCAGGGAACTCATCATATGAAGTCACGTCGCTAAGGTCTTTATTCCAACCTTTGCATTCCTTATACACAGGCTCCAACTCCACATCATTGATTTCAAACGGTAATTGGTCGATGACCGTGCCATCGTCCAGCTTGTAATGCGTGCAAACTTTAATGGTCTCAAAAATATTCAAGACATCTGCTTTCATCATATAAAGCTGCGTCACGCCATTGATCATGATTGAATAACGTAAAGCTGGTAAGTCGATCCATCCGCACCTTCTTGGCCGTCCGGTGGTGGAACCAAACTCATTTCCTTCTTTTCTCATCCGCTCACCGTCCTCATCAAACAGCTCTGTTGGAAATGGTCCGCTACCTACCCTGGTACAGTATGCCTTAAAGATTCCGAATACTTCCCCGATACAGGAAGGCGCTACCCCTAAACCGGTACAGGCCCCGGCGGTCATCGTGCTGCTGCTGGTCACAAACGGATAACTACCAAAATCAATGTCCAGCAAAGAACCTTGCGCCCCTTCTGCCAGCACCTTATCACCGTTTGTCAAAGCCCCGTTCACTTCGTATTCGCTATTGATCAGGTTAAGGGACTTAAAAAAGTCCACTGCTTCGAAAAACGATTCTTCGAGCTTGCCCAACTCCGAAATATCATAATCATAGAAGGCCAATACGGCTTTGTGCTTTTCTACCAAAGCATCGTATTTCTCTCTAAAATCAGGACTCAGGATATCGCCAACCCTAAGGGCTACCCTACCGATCTTGTCCTGATAGGTCGGCCCGATCCCTTTTAAGGTAGAGCCTATTTTCTTATCCCCCTTGGATTTTTCATACGCTGCATCCAATAATTTGTGGGTAGGGATAATGATCGTAGCCTTTTTGGAAATAAATAGGTTTTGCTGGTAAGCAATATTAAATTTCTTCAGCCCTTCGATCTCCTTTCTCAACACCACCGGATCCAGCACTACACCATTTCCAATGATATTCTTTAGGTTCTCCCTGAATATGCCACTTGGAATTTGATGAAGTACATGTTTGATCCCGTCAAATTCCAACGTATGACCTGCATTAGGACCTCCTTGAAACCTGGCAACCATATTATATTTAGGCGCGAGGAAATCAACTACCTTGCCTTTGCCTTCATCCCCCCATTGTAGGCCTAAAAGAACGTCCATTTTCATTGTATAGTAAGTATATGTCTATTTTTGATTTGTCAAATTCCGCGTGAAGTTTGCAATAACAAAAAAAAATAGCAACACAATGCTACTTTTTTTATGCATATCCATCCAAATCTGGTGAATTGACAGTTATTTTATGGTTGATCTCGCCGATTCCAAAGAATCGAAAACGGTAAAAATGTTGTTGAGCTTGGTAATGACCAACAGTTTCTTTACATGCTCAGAAGGTGAAGCCAAATACACTTCCCCTCCTACATTTCTCATTTTGGTAAGCATCGTGATCAGCACGCCAATCCCGCTGCTGCTGATATATCGCACCTCCTTCAGGTCGATAATACAGTTCTCTACCTTTTCCTGTATGGCATCTGAAATGATCTCTACCAATTTCGGACCTGCCTCATCCCCTATCAAGTCTCCCTTTAAGGATAGGATAATGGTTTTGGCTTCTCTTTGCGCGCTATAGCTTAATTTCATAAGTTATGAAGTGAATTGTTTTTTTACGGTCAATATTCTTTTTGCTTAAAAACGGATGGATCACCGGTGTGTTGTGTCTGGTCCACAAACAACCATGTGTCCCCTCCTGCTTCCGAAAATTACACCGCTAATTTGTTTTCGCAATCCTTCTTATTGCAATTCCCATACAAAATCAAGGAATGATGGAGGATATCAAAGTTCAAAATCTCCCCAACGGTGTTTTGAATATTTTGAATCCTGGGATCACAAAACTCCACCACTTTATGGCACTCGGTACAAATCAAATGATCGTGCTGCTTGTACCCGTAAGACTTCTCATACTGTGCCAGGTTCTGGCCAAACTGATGCTTGGTAACCAGATCACACTCCACCAAAAGATCAAGGGTATTGTAGACGGTAGCCCTGCTCACTCTGTAATTCTTGTTTTTCATGCTGATGTAAAGGGACTCTACATCAAAATGCCCGTCGCGACCATATATTTCTTCCAAAATAGCATAACGCTCAGGGGTTTTTCTCAACTTTTTATTTTCCAGGTAAGCAGTAAATATTTTTTTTACCTCGTCAAACAGCTTTTCGTTCAAGGCCATCTTTAATATGCTTTGTTTTTACAAATATACGCTTCTTATTTAGAAAAGATTCAAATAAGAAGGTACTAATTTAGTCAAAGCGGGTAACTTTAATCACCCCTTGGACTTCCATGAGGTTATGGATCAAATTGTCCAAATGGTTTGTACTGTGCACATAAAGCTTGATGGAGCCTTCAAAAAGGCCACTGTCCGAATCTACGGTAATGGATCGCATATTCACTTTTAACTCACTGGAAATGACCCTGGTAAGATCATTTATCAATCCCACCCTATCGGTACCGACAATCTTTAATCCTGCCAAAAAGGCAATCTCCTGCTGACTGGTCCAGCGGGCCTTGATCACCCGGTTTCCGTGATTGGAGAGGAGCTCAAGGGCATTTGGACAGGAAGTCCGGTGGATCTTAATCCCTTCGTTTACCGTCACAAAGCCAAAAACATCATCCCCGGGAATGGGATTACAGCATTTTGCCAAAATATAGTCCACCACGTCCATGTCCTCACCAATCAACAGCTGATCGTGGTCTGGACCTTTCAGGTTCTTGATCTCTTTGGTAAAAGAAGACTCGTCTGTCACATGCTGCATCGGACTTTTGGTCTTCTTTTTCTTGATTTGCTTAAACTCCTTAAAACTCTTAATGGAAGTTGGATCAATGATCCCCTTGCCGACTTTAAAATAGAATTCGGTAGCCGTCTTGGTTTCAAAAAACGCCCGCAACTGCTCCACCACCACAGAAGAAAAATCCATTTTCATCTGTTTGAGTTTCCGCTGAACGATCTCTTTTCCATCCATGATCAGGCTCTTCTTCTCCTCTTTCAGAGCGTCCTTGATCTTGGCCTTGGCCCTGGAAGTGATCACCGATTTCAACCAGTCCTCGGAAGGTTTCTGCTTTTTCGAGGTAAGGATCTCGACCTGATCGCCATTTTTCAACTTATGGTTGATCGGAACCAACCGCTGGTTGATCTTGGCGCCGATGCACTTCTCCCCTACTTCAGAGTGGATCTCAAAGGCAAAATCCAAGGCCGTCGCACCAAAAGGCAGAACTTTCAAATCTCCCTTTGGCGTAAAGACAAACACTTCATCCTGGAAGAGATTCCCCCTAAAATCGTCCATAAACTCAATGGCCGAACCGTCATTTGACTCCAATAAAGTCCGGACCTGCGTAATCCATTCGTCCAATCCCGATCCGCTCTTGCCCGGGCTGAGGTCCTTTTCTTTGTATTTCCAGTGCGCGGCATAGCCCCGCTCAGCGATGTCGTCCATTCGTGAGGTCCGAATCTGCACTTCTACCCATTGTCCGGTGTTGCTCATGACGGTAGTATGCAAGGACTCATAGCCATTGGCCCGGGGCGTACTGATCCAGTCCCGCAGCCTGTCGGGATTGGGCCTGTAAAAATCGGTCACAATCGAATATACCTGCCAACAATCTGCCTTCTCGTTTTCATCTTCCGAATCAATAATTACCCGAATGGCAAACAAATCATACACTTCCTCAAAAGGTATGTTTTGTTTTTTCATTTTGTTGTAAATGGAATAAACAGATTTCGGCCTGCCCTTGATCACGAAATCAAATCCTTGGGCGGTAAGCTCCCTTTCGATGGGAGCGGTAAAGCTTTTGATAAATTTGTTCCTAGATAGCCTGGTTTCCCTGATTTTACCGACAACAAATTGGTAGGTCTCGGTGTCTGTGTATTTCAGGTACAAATCCTCCAGCTCGGACTTGATGCTATAAAGGCCTAACCGGTGGGCCAACGGCGCATAAAGGTACATGGTTTCAGATGCGATCTTCAGCTGCTTATGGCGAGGCATGCTTTGCAACGTCCGCATGTTGTTCAGCCTGTCGGCCAATTTGATCAAGATCACCCTGACATCATCTGAAAGGGTCAAGAGCATTTTCCTGAAATTCTCGGCCTGCTGGGAACTGCCATACTCAAAGACCCCCGAGATCTTCGTCAAGCCATCAATGATCTTGGTAACCTTGGGACCAAATTCCCGCTCGATATCCTCCAGCTCCCACTCTGTATCTTCGACCACATCATGTAAAAGCGCTGCCACAATACTCGTAGTACCCAAGCCTATTTCCTCCACACATACCAATGCTACCTCCAAAGGATGGTAGATATAAGGCTCTCCCGACTTTCTCCGCATTTCCTTGTGTGCATCGCTGGACACATTAAAAGCCTTCTTGATGACTTTGGCATCCCCATCCTTCAGAAGAGGCTTGGCCAATCTCAAAATCTTCCGATACCGCTTGAGTATTTCTTTTCTTTCTACCTCCAGATCTACGTTAATCATATTCTTAGTATGAAGTTATCCAAAACTTCCGATTAGCTTTATGAAGTTATTTAGGTTGTGTGTATTTAATCACTAATTTGAACTTTTTTTCCCAAAGCCCCATCCCTCATGGTATGGTTTATTTCCTTAAATAAAACCACAAAATGATTCGTTCTGACAATGAGCGATTTATAAATTCACAGCATTTTTTATCGATTTTTTACCATCCAACTATTGCAGATTAAATTTTCCTTATTACCTTTGCATCCACATTAAGGAAGCAACAAGGCTTCCAACATTCAAAAAGCGGATGTGGCGAAATTGGTAGACGCACTAGACTTAGGATCTAGCGCCGCGAGGCATGGGGGTTCGAGTCCCTCCATCCGCACTATTCAACCAGCCCTCAATCCCGAAGCAATACCCTCCGATCATCACAAACTACGGTTTGGAAATCAGACAGGGAAAAGGCGTCGAGGTTGAGGGTTTTCAGTTTATAGCAAAATTTAATCAATATAGCCTTGGAAATCAAACTAGACAAGCAATCCGCCAATCAAGCTTCAATTAAAATTAACCTAAATGAAGCAGATTATCAACCAAAAGTTGATGCCAAAATAAAAGACTATGCCAAGAAAGCCAATATCAAAGGCTTCAGACCTGGCAAAGCTCCTATTGGCATGGTAAAAAAAATGTACGGAACGTCTGTTTTGGTTGAAGAAATCAACGACATCCTTTCCAAATCTTTGAGCGACTATATCAAGGAGCAGCCTTTCAAACTTTTGGGAGAGCCCCTTCCAGCTGTGGAAGATGCCGATGCTATTGACTGGAAAAACCAAAAGGAATTTGAGTTTGAATATAAGATAGGTTTTGTCGAAAATGTGGACGTCACCTTGGACAAGTCCATCAAAGCGACCGACTACAAACTGAAAGTTGATAAAAAGGCCATCGATGATGCCATTGCCAACCTAAGAAGCCAGTATGGTAAAATGACCAATCCAGAGGTAAGTCAGGAAAACGACTTCCTTTACGGTGACCTAAAGGCAGCTGACGGTTCTTTTGAGCAAGCATTGTCCCTACCGCTTTCCAAATTTGACGGTAGATCTGTAAAGAAATTCATCGGCGTGGAGAAAGGCGCTGAAATCGAATTTGACCCATCCAAGGCCATCAAGTCCGATCTTGCCGAGGTATTGGGCGTAAGCCAGGAAGAGGCAGAAAAAGTCTCTGGAAACTACACCTTCACGGTACAAAACATCAACCGCACGGAAGATGCAGATATGGACCAAGAATTCTTTGACAAGGTATTTGGCCCAGACCAAGTAAAAACAGAAGAGGAGTTTGTAGCCAAGATCGAAGAAATCCTTGGTGACAATTACAATAAAGAAACCAAAGTCTTCACGGAAGAAAAAATCAAAGAGGCTCTTACCGAAAAGGCCAATATAGAACTTCCCGAAGCCTTCTTGAAAGAATGGTTGATCAAAGCCAATGAGGGCAAAGTTTCCCAAGAAGACGTGGAAAAAGAATTCCCTATCTACGCCAAGCAACTCACTTGGTCGCTGATCTCCAACAAGATCGCCGAAGATAACGAGATCAAAGCAGAGCATGAAGATGTCATTGCCAAAACCCAAGAAATGGTCAGAGAACAACTGGCTGCTTCTGGACTAGGATCCCAAATGGAAGACAACATGGACATGTTTGTCAACAACTACCTACAAGGTAATGAAGGACAAAACTACATGCAGATGCTTACCGCTGTCCAAAACGACAAAGTTCTTGACCTTGTGAAAGAAAAAATCACGCTTAAAGAAGAAAAAATCGACGTTGAGAAGTTTAAGGAACTAGTGCAAAACTAATTTCCCCAATAAATCGTTATTAAAAAGTCCTTTTCTAAGGGCTTTTTTTATTTTTGTACTAATTCAAAAAAAACGACAACATGATTAACAAAGATGAATTCAGAAAATATGCCATTCACAGCCAAGGGGTGAGTGGTACTGCATTTGACCAATATGCCCAACATATAGAAAACATGACCCGGTCGGTAATCGAAGAACGACCTACCAATTTCAGGGAAATCGATGTTTTTTCCCGCTTGATCATGGATCGTATCATTTTCTTGGGCACTCAGGTCGATGACCATATCGCCAATATCATTACCGCCCAATTGTTATTCTTGGAATCGGTTGACAGCAAGAAAGACATCTTGCTCTACATCAACAGTCCGGGAGGATCTGTATATGCCGGACTTGGTATCTACGACACAATGCAGTATATTAATCCTGAAGTAGGTACTATCTGCACAGGATTGGCAGCTTCTATGGGGGCTGTATTGTTGGCAGGTGGTGCAGCAGGCAAAAGGGCAGCCCTTCCACACTCCAGGGTCATGATCCACCAACCCCTCGGCGGTGCACAGGGCCAGGCTTCCGATATTGAAATTACCGCGAAGCAAATCTTACTATTGAAACAAGAGCTGTACGAAATCTTGGCTCACCACTCCGGAAAAGACATCAAGGAAATCGAGCAAAACTCAGACAGGGACTACTGGATGAGGGCTCCAGAAGCAAAAGAATACGGCTTGATCGACGAAGTATTGACTAGAAAAAAATAATCATGGCGCAAGTTACTTGCTCCTTTTGTGGGAGAAATAAGAAGGATGTAGACCTTATGGTCTCGGGAATTTCAGCGCATATCTGTAATTTCTGCATCGACCAGGCCTATCAGATCCTTGGTGAAGAGGAAAAAACAAAAAAACAGGAGAAGAAGCCCAAGTTTAAGCTTAGGAAACCGAAAGAGCTGACCGAATACCTCAATAATTATGTAATCGGCCAAGACGAAGCTAAAAAAGTCCTGTCCGTAGCGGTTTACAACCACTACAAGCGCCTTCTTCAAAAGGACAATAAAGATGATGTGAAAATTGAAAAGTCAAACATCATCATGGTAGGCGATACCGGCACTGGAAAAACCTACTTGGCCAAAACCTTGGCCAAGATATTGGAAGTCCCTTTCTGTATAGCAGATGCTACGGTATTGACCGAAGCGGGCTATGTCGGCGAAGACGTCGAAAGTATCCTTACCCGTCTCCTTCAGTCCGCCGACTATAACCTAGAAGCGGCCGAAAGGGGCATTGTCTACATTGATGAGATCGACAAGATCGCACGAAAATCGGACAATCCATCCATCACCCGTGATGTCAGTGGAGAGGGTGTACAGCAGGCCATGCTGAAGCTCTTGGAAGGAACTACTGTCAATGTCCCACCACAAGGAGGAAGAAAACATCCGGACCAAAAGATGATTGCCGTAAACACAGAAGACATCTTGTTTATCTGCGGCGGAGCCTTTGACGGGATTTCCAGGCATATTGCCAACAGGCTGAACACTCAGCCACTTGGGTTCAGCAAAAAAACCGAAAGCGATGTGGTAGACCGTAACAATCTGCTTCAGTATGTCACGGCCCCTGACCTGAAATCCTTTGGCTTGATTCCTGAATTGATCGGTCGTCTCCCTGTGCTGACCCATTTGGATCCACTGGACAAGGAGACGCTGAAAAGTATCCTTACCGAGCCCAAAAATGCGCTTACCAAGCAGTATATAAAGCTCATGGATATGGAAGGCGTAAAACTGGAATTCGAAGAAAGTGGCATTGACTATATCGTAGAGAAAGCCGTGGAATACAATCTTGGCGCTCGGGGCCTCAGGTCTATCTGTGAGGCCATCATTACCGATGCCATGTACGAACTTCCTTCTGATCAAGAGACCAAGGAGTTGGTCGTAAACAGAAAATATGCCCAAAGGCAATTTGATAAATCGAAATTCAAAAAGCTACAAGTAGCATAACTCAAAAAAGGCTCGGAATTCATATCCGAGCCTTTTTTTTGTTCACCTGTACAGCTCATCAAATGCCTTGGACACTTTCTAGAAATACTCTTGGGAATACGATCTCAAGAACAAGCTAGATCAAGCGGTATCCCTAGGTGGCCACTCCCCTAAATGGAGGGCATTATAACTTTAGACTGGATGAATGCATATAAGATGATTTTTTGGAGCATTCAGGAAAGGTTTCTCGTAGATAAGAGGACGCGCTGATGACGTGATCAGAAAGCAACATAATCCAAGCCTTGGAAGACATTCCTCTTCATACCAAAGGCAAGTCCATGGTAAACGTTGTCGTTATTTCAAGCCATGGATTAAAGGTATGAACACTGATTTGCAATGCTTCATGGGGAGTACCTGTGTTTATCATCCTTCATCCGTAGCCAAATAGAAACCAAAGGTGACAAAGAAACTGTATAGTCATCGAAATAGGCTCGCCCCCAACATTTCCGCTTGCTTCAACAAGCATCAGCTCTATTCTAGTTTTTGATGGGCTTCAAGGTCTCATAAATCAATTTGGCCGTTTTTTCCGAGGCCTTCTCCTCTCCAATCTTTTCCCGTACCAGTTTATACCCTTGTAAAACTGCTGCCTTTCGCTGTGAATCACCAAGTAGTCCCTTAAGTTCTTCCAAAAGCACCTGTTTGTTGTAATCTCCCTGGATCAACTCCCTGACCACCTCTTTTCCGGCTATCAGGTTCACCAGTGATATAAAGGGCACCTTGATCAGCCTCTTGGCAATGGCATAGCTTATACTGCTGGTTTTGTAGACCACGACTTGTGGGACATTAAACAAGGCTGTTTCCAAGGTGGCGGTTCCAGAAGTGACCACTGCAGCATTAGCGTAATGAAGGAGGTCATAGGTTTGGTCAAAAACCACCTTTATCCCATGTTTCTCGGCAAGGCCATACACTTCACCAGGAAGATTTTTCACCCCTGCAATCAAAAATTGAACGTTAGGAAAAGCAGGGATAAGCCCCACCATATTTTCCAACATGTTCTCCACTTCTTGCTTTCTACTCCCCGGCAGCAGGGCCACGATAGGTTTATAGCTAAGCTCATTTTTCTGATGGAAAAAATCGTGTGGGGTAAACTTCTTGATCTGATCGAAAAGAGGATTTCCCACGTAGTACACGTCCCAACCAAATTTCTTAAAAAATGCAGGCTCAAATGGCAAAATGGTATATAAATGATCTACGTACTTTTTGAGCTTATAGGCCCTTTTTTGGTTCCAAGCCCACACTTTTGGGGGAATGTAATAATGGACTGGAATTCCTTGCTCGTGCGCAAACTTGGCAATTTTCAAGTTAAAGCCACCGTAATCCACCAATATAACCGCATCGGGCGCATAAGCCAGCATGTCATGCTTGACCAACCGGAGGTACTTCAAGACCTTTCGGAAGCCCAAGAGCACTTCCACAAACCCCATTAATGCGACTTCATCATAATGGGCCACAGTAGAAAGTCCTTCATCAATACTATAATCCCCACCCATTCCCCGGAAGTCCGCCTGCTGATCGGTTGCCTTTAAGGCGTGGAGTAAATTCGCCAAGTGCATATCTCCTGACCGTTCACCGGCGATCATATAGTATTTCATTGGGAAGGGAGGTTATACTGTTAGAAAGTTACCGGATTGGAAAGTAAAAGGCTACTTATCGCCATTCTTCCACTCAATCTCCGTAGTATTCCACAAAATTGCGTGGGGTTTCATAGAGCTTCAACTTATAAAGACCACCATGCGGGGTGATTTTGTCCACAGCAGGTTGAAGGATTTTCCAAAACTCCATCACCAGGTTTTCACAACTGGCCATTTTACCCTGCATAAAATCCACATCTACGTTCAGGTTTTTATGGTCCACTTTATCAATCACCAAACTCCGGATCAAGGTGCTTAATGCTTTTAAGTCCACCACAAATCCCGTATCTGCATCAGGAAGTCCTTTCACAGTCACGATCAGTTCAAAATTATGCCCGTGCCAGTTGGCATTGGCGCATGGTCCAAACACCTCAACATTCTTCTCTTCGGTCCAATTAGGATTCCATAATTTATGCGCAGCATTAAAATGCTCTTTTCTAGAAACGTGTATCATGACTGTTTTCAGATTTGAGAGTGCAAAGATACAAAAATCTTGTACACATTACACCTACCATTGCTGGACTCGAAATATAAAAAAAGGCCCGCAATATACGGGCCCTCTTCAATATCTATCAGAAAATTTTATTGAAATTCAATAAATGGGTTATTTTGTATTTCCGACTGAGGTATATCAAACGTCAACCTATCATCATTAAACGGCACTTCCTGCCCAGGATAAGTAAGATGGTTTGACGCCAATGTAACCGTCAGCCTATTTCTCTTCATCATAAGGTAGCTTTTACCTTCTCCCCAAAGTTCAATTCTAGTTTGAAGGATAATTTCATCCAGAAGTGCTTGACCTGCTAAAGCATCGACATAAGAAGCATCTGGAACCCTTTCTTCCATAAGTGCTTTTAAAGATGCTCTAGCAGCTGCTTCATCACCTGCTTTGGCGGCATTTTCAGCGTGCAGTAAATACATTTCCTCTATTCTCATGTAAAGGTAATCGGATTCAATGGTTCGCTGGCCACCCACAACCCTATCGGGAGCGAAAAACTTGTTCAATGGCCATAATTGACCATCACCATATGCATCAACAAATTGTCCTTTTCTTCCATCTTCTTCTGGAATAGCATTATAAAGATCATCATTAATAATTTTAGGATCACCGGCCCAAGCATAGCTATAGGTAAATAGATCCACTTGTCCCCACCAGGAAATCAAGTCCAGACCAATTTGATTGGTAATGTCCACTCCCCAAATCCATCCTGGGGATTCTACACTGTTAAAGCCATTTGTAGTCAGCTCTTCCCTGGTAAGTAATGGGAAGCCCCCATTATCTATCACATATTGGGCATTATCTGCGGCCAATTGATATTCTCCCATAGCTGAATAGACATAACTCAAAAGTCCCCGAGCGACCATCCCATCTACTTCATAAAGATTTGCTCTTTCCCATTCTCCAAAATACTCTATTGAAGTGTTGAGGTCATCCAAAATCAATTGATAGACCTGTTCAGTAGAGCTTAAGGCAACGTTTTCAGCTACAGCAGCTACATAAATAGGCAGAATTTCTTCTGTAGGATTGTACTCTTCGGCAAAGAAATTTGCCAAATAGAAATAAGCATAAGCTCTCATGGTCTTCGCTTGGGCCATAATTAATTTGGCCTCATCAGACTCAGGCACTACGGCGGTTCCACCAAGAGCATCAATTACGCTATTGGCGGCATAAATCACCCTGTAGTAATACCTCCAAACCATATAGTTCCGGTTATTGGTATAATCAATTGTCACCTGAAGATCAGAAATTTGCGAATACCATCCATAAATTTTGGCACCTAGAACCATATCAGTAGACAACATATCACTAAATATGTCATAGCCCCTTTGACCAAAATCATCATGTCCAGTAGTTCCTCCAGTACCTGTTAAGTACATGGTAGAATAGATACCTCGCAAAGTGGCTAATTGAACAGATGGGTCTGTTTCTGAAATACCATCTAATCTATCCCTGGAAATAAATTCCGTAGAATCTGTTTCCAAAAAGTCCTCGCTACAACTGACTAGCATCAGCGAAAGACCAAGAGTATATATTAATCTATTTAATTTCATATTCTTATCTTTTTAGAATTTAATTTTTGCACCAAAAGTAAATGTACTCAATGGAGAATACCTGTACCTGCTAGAGGTTCCTGCTTCATTTGTAGAAGGATTAAAACCTTTTCTTGCCGAAGCTAGCCAAAGATTATCACCAGCTACAAATATATTACAGCTTTGGATAGCATATTTTTCTAAAAATGAACTAGGGAGCGTATATCCCAAACGAACATTCGATAGGTTAAAGTAATCAGCCTTGGTTAAGAACCGGGTAGACGTAGAGTTCACGTTCTGATCCAAATCATTTGTCAATCGAGGGACATCAGTTAAATCGCCTTCCTGTGTCCACCGATCCCTTATATCCACATGCCAGTTATTACTACCTACTTGATCATTGTGCATCAGGTCTTGGTACCTTACGTCAAAGGCATAACCTCCAATGCTATACAAAAACAAAATACTAAAGTCAAAATTCTTGTATCCTGCACTTAAGTTTATACCTCCTCTTACTTTAGGTACAGCTGATTTACCTACATATTTTTGAGTAGCTTCTTGGTAGGTTGTAGTCGTGGTAGATTTAATATTTGATTCTGAATTGGGGTTTTGAGCCAAATAATCCGCCATAGAGGCAATTATTTCCTCATCCTGCATTTCATTATCACCATTGGCATCATCATAATAAATATTCCACTGCGCCTGGCCTGTTGTTGGATTAACACCTGCCCACTCTCTTAAGTAAAAGTCAAATATGGAATGACCAACTGATCTACCATAATAAGAATTTATATCAATGATCTTCTCTACTCCCGTAGATGGATCAATTGGCATGTTCTTAAGTTCATTGCTGATGATTTCACCATTCACACTAAGATCAATAAAGTGATCAGCTCCTTTAACAATATGGCCAGTCAAATCAAATTCCAAACCATTATTTCTAAGGACTCCATCATTGACTTGAATAATCGCCCATCCAAGTGAAGGCCCAACCCTTCTTTCAAAGATTAAGTTATCTGTATTTTTGATATAGTAATCCAATGAACCATCCAAAAACGTTCCGACACTAAATTCAGCACCCACTTGGAACATTTTAGAAGTTTCCCAAGTCAAGTCAGGATTACCTTTTTCATCAAAAGTTACAGATGACTCATTATTGATATTTGAAATTTCGTTTAGATCATACCCAGGATAGAACCCAACACCTGCCTGGTCCCCTGTAATACCATAACTAGTCTTTAACTTCAAGAATGAAAAAACATCTTGGCTTTCCATAAAATCTTCATTCGAAGCTACCCAAGCAAATCCTAAAGCTCCAAAGGTACCCCATTTGTCGTTCACAAACCTAGACGATCCATCCCTACGAATTGTACCTGTCAAATAATAGGTATCTTCATAATCATAGCTTACTTGACCGAAATATGACTCCAATGCATAATCTCTGGTATAGGAATATGAAGGATTCGTTACAGCAGCATTATTAAATTCTGTCCCCATTGGATCGACCAATTGTTGTTTAAATCCAGACAGGTACTTACGATCGAACTTACTGCTCTCTTGGGCTATCATAGCTTCTAATGAGTGATCCCCCCAATCTTTGGTGTAACGTAGAATATTTGTCAAATTGTAAAAGAACACCTCGGTTTTGGTCTTATAAATCGACCCATTCGTACTGGTACTTGGACCGTAATATGGAGAATCCTGCTCATCATAACTTTCATTATAGTATTGCCATCCATATCTTGTTTCAAACCGAAGATTATCGGTAAAATCAATATTTAAGCTAGCATTACCATTGATTTCATGTGCTATTTCATTTCTAACCCCAATTGTTGCATCAGCAATGGAATTGGTTAATCCCGCAAATCCTCGACCGGAACCATAGTCGTATTGATAACCTCCATAATATGGATCAGGAATTGGATCACCATTAGCATCCCTTAGATACAAAGGATAAATGGATGGCATGTTATCTACGAACCAAAAAATACTTCCTGAATCGTCGGTCTGCCCTCCAGTATTTGTTTCAGACCTGGCATAACCGATATTCAAGCCACCAGACAACCACTCCTTCACTTGGTGATTTACATTTAACCTTGCTGTAGCCCTATCATAATCGGAATTAATGGAATAGCCCACATCATTCAGATAACCAAAAGAAGTAAAGTAATTGATCTTCTCATCTCCTCCGCCAATCTTAACAGTGGCTTCCGCTCTGTTGGAAGCTTGGAAGGCATAATCCTCCCAATTTTCCGGATTATATCTTCTGGCTACTCCCTCGCGCACCATTCCGGTAGCAGGATCAATCAACTCACCAACATTTTCCACATTCCACATATTGTAACTTGGAGAAATCCCACTAGAGGAGAACAAGTTGGCGTTGGCATAGGCATCAGGATCTGAAGAGCCCAAAACTGCTCCTCTTCCCCTCACAGCTTGCCAACTCAATCCGATATATTCTTCAGGAGAGGAAATTGTCTCATATCGAGGCAATAGATCAAAGTTTTGACCAATTTTACCATCCACTTCAATATAAGAATCGCCAGCTTTACCTTTTCTTGTGGTGATCAATACCACACCATTAGCACCCCTTGAACCATAAATTGAAGTAGCCGTAGCATCCTTCAAAACAGACATGGAAGCAATATCAGAAGGGTTTATAGAGGTTATATTCCCGGTAAAAGGAACACCATCCACAACATATAATGGACTTCTGTTACCGTTCACTGACCCAATACCCCTGATACGAATATCTGCAGTTTTCCCAGGCTGCCCAGTTGTATTGATTACCCTTACACCGGCTACTTCCCCGGCCAAGGCTTGAGAAGCGTTAGATACACTCTTACGTTCGATAAGCTCAGAATCTACTTCCTTCATCGAACCGGCAAAGGCCTGCTTAGTAGTCGTACCATACCCGACCACTACAACTTCAGAAAGCAACTGGGCATCCGCGCCGAGTTCCACATCAATGGTCGATTGATTGTTGATGGCCACTTCTTGGCTTTCCATTCCCATAAAGGAAAACACCAACACTGTTGCATTAGCAGGAACCTCCACGGAGTATTGTCCGTCCAAATCCGTTGCCGTCCCCACAGTAGTTCCCTTTACTAAAACTGAAACCCCGGGAATGGGATTTCCGTCCTCGCCGGAAGTAACCGTACCGGTAACTGTCCGGCTTTGACCAAATGCCACGGCACTGGCCAATAGAATTGCTAATCCTAGCAGTAAAACTTTCTTCATAATTGGTTGATTTTGATTTAACGTTGTCAAGATAGTCGTTAACATCTAATAATCCAATAGTAGATTGATTTATTATAAACGAACAGATATTCCTTAACCAGTCTTAACACCACAATAAAACTCAACAACATTTTTAACCATGATTAAAAACATTATCCAAACAAAAAACCATGTATGAATTAAAAAACCATACATGAATACAGCTTATTTTGAAACAAGTATTTTTAACAACTTTTAACACCGTCAGCACAATTAGAACAATAACGCTACATATTTGAATTTTTTATAGTAACAACAGACTTACCAATTCCTCTTATAAACGATAATAATAGTATTATACACATAATAAAGGTGATTTTATACACACTTTTACATCCCGTTATTTAAAAAAACACATGTTATGATAATATTATATTTCAACCACGATTTTCATCAAAAAAAATTGGGCAAACGTAAAATATCCCGTCAAAAAAGTATCACAAAAAGCTATTCTTGTCCTTAAAAGCTTAATCCACCAAAATTTCAATTCGCCTGTTTTTAGACCTTCCTGTAGCCGTATCGTTTGACATAATTGGCCGCTTATCCCCGTATCCGGAAACGGTCAATCTTTCCCCATCTATTCCCCGCTGTAGTAAGTAATCACGGACACTCGCTGCCCTCCGCAGACTGAGGTCACGGTTATAATCCGCATCCCCGACATTATCAGTATGTCCTTCGATGACGATATGCACATCAGGGTTTTCATCCAAGAACTTCTTAAGCCTCAACAGGGAACTTTTTGAAGAAGGCTTTAGGTCAGCCTTATCAAAATCAAAAAAGACGTTTTCAAACAGAAACTCCTCGCCCTTGGCTACTGGCTTCAGCCCTATGTCCATGTCCTTGATGTCTTTTAAACTGTCCTTTTCCACGTTGTAGATCCGGGGCAAAAAACCCTTTTTCTCCACATACAATCCCGATGAAGCCTTGTCAGGATAGATCATCATAAACCGGCCCGAATCCCCTTCCGACCTGAATTCATACATGGTACTGTCATTTTCCAAATCCACCAGGGAAAGGGTGGCCACAATGGGCTCACCGGTCTTTTCATTCCGTACTTTTCCTCCCGTCACCACCAAGCGCTCACCAAGATCAATCTCCTTCGGAAAAGCAAACCGATAAAGATAAGACCTGTCCAAGGCACCATCCTTCAGGCTGTTTTCGGTATAATACGCATAATCCTGCTGGGCTGTGATAAAAAGGGCCAACTGGTCCAAGTGATCATTAATGGGATAGCCCAAGTTTACGGGTTGCTGAAAGGCCCCATGGACAATCTTCGAATTGAACAAGTCCATTCCTCCAAATCCCATATGACCGTCCGAAGCAAAGAATAACAGTTCATTGTTAAAATAAATGAATGGAGACACTTCATCAAATTCCGTATTGATGGATTCTCCTACATTAATGGGTTCTGACCACGAATTCTCTGACTCCCGCACGGAATAATAAATATCGTTTCCGCCCATCCCTCCTCGCCTGTTCGAGGAAAAAAACAGGATGCTTCCATCAGCAGAAAGCGAAGGCTGGGAATCCCAATATCGGGAATTGACCTTTTCGCCCATATTCATGGGCGCTTGCCATTGCCCTCCCACCTTATAGGCAATGTATAGGTCACAGCTCCCAAAAGAATCCGGAGCATCGCAGCTGGTATAGATCAAAATATTGCCGTCTGCCGAAATGGTACATGTACCTTCGTTATGAATCGTATTGATGGATTCGGAAAGGGCTTTGGGCGGGCTCCAGCTTCCTTGGTCCCAATTGGACGTAAAAATATCTTCATGCATCGATGGTGTGACCCCATCCCGCTTGGTAAACAACAGTTGCTTGCTATCCGCCGTGAGGACCGGAAAATATTGAAGATGGAATTGATTTAAAGGACTTTCCAGGCGCTCTTTGTGGATCACCTTCTCGTTTTTCAGCTCTTTTTGGATAAAGGCCATCTTTTGCTCCATCGCCTTGAAAGAAGAGGAGGACTTTACTTTACTGGAAAACAGTCCCTGGCTGTCGTGAAATTTCCTGATTGCCGCATCAAAATCACCGGACTTCAAGTATATATTGGTGATTAACCAGCTAAAATCTGCCATGAAGTCAACCTTGCCCTGACTTTTTAATTCACCGGCCTTGGCTACTTGGAGTGCCTCTACAGCACTTCCCTTTTTAAGCAATAATTGAGACCACTTTTTGTAAGCCTCCAAGAAACCCTCATCTTTTTTTACGGCATCAGCATATTTTTCCTGCGCTTCGTCATACCGTCTTCTCATGGAAAGGTCTTCCCCTTCCTGATATAGCTTGATCGCTCTCCTATTTTCGCTGGTATATTGTTGCCCAAGCGCCTGAGAACTTATAAAAATCAAAAATAAGACTATTTGGGTTATTCTCATTTAGTTTATGGGATATCCATAAATTTATGAGTTTGTAGCGAAATATTCCAATCTGGATGCTTTTTTATGTAGTCAATGATCTCCCCGGTATATCGTTCTGCCTTGCTCCATTCCGGTTGGAGCAGCTTTCGACAGGCAGGCTGGACCTTAGCGGCATGTTTCTCCGCAAAGGCAAAATCACTTTTGTGAAAAACAATAACTTTAAGTTCATTTGCCTTCTCAAAAATACTGGGATGAGGTTCCTTGAACTTTTTGGGTGAAAAACAGACCCAGTCAAACTGCCCGGAAAAAGGATGTGCTCCACTGGTCTCGATATTGATGGTGAATCCCTTTTCTTTCAATAGCGCTGTGAGGGGACCTAAATCATACATCAAAGGCTCTCCTCCCGTAATCACCACCAATTTCCCAGGATATTGCAGTGCACCCTCCACGATCTCCTCCACTGATTGTACCGGCCACTTTCCTGCTTCCCAAGATTCCTTCACATCGCACCATACACAGCCCACATCACATCCTCCTAAGCGGATAAAGTATGCCGGATGACCGGTAAAGGTCCCTTCTCCCTGTATCGTATAAAAAGCTTCCATCACCGGAAGCTTTATTCCTTTTCCTACTGCTTGCTTGATTTCCATAGTATAATTTTTGATGTAGCGGGAGATTGAACCGCTATTATTGAGCCCTTGGAATCATCCACTGGGCCTAAACAGGCATATTTCCAAAGCACAAGGCATTTTACAACCTCATACACCCTTGGAATCACTCTTTTCGATAAGCATCCCGCTGTTTAGGGATACACTTTTCTCTCTGCCGACAGAAGCGTATTGTACAATAACGACGCAATGGTCATCGGCCCCACCCCACCTGGAACAGGGGTAATGGCAGAAGATTTGGCAGAAACCTCGTCAAATTTAACATCACCAATTAACCTAAAACCGTTTTTCTTGGATGCATCCTCTATTCTGTGGATTCCCACATCGATGACCACGGCCCCTTCTTTCACCATATCGGCCGTCACAAACTCCGGCTTACCAATGGCCACGATCAATATATCGGCTGTTTTGACTATTTCCTTTAAATTTTTGGTCCTACTGTGGGTCAAGGTAACCGTGCTATTGCCCGGGTAATCATTCCTTGCCATCAGAATGCTCATCGGTGATCCTACGATATGGCTTCTTCCGATTACCACACAATGTTTACCGGAGGTTTCGATCTCATATCGCTTTAGCAACTCCACAATACCATAAGGAGTCGCAGCCACATAAGTAGGCCAATTCAAGGCCATACGACCGACATTGGCCGGGGTAAAGCCGTCGACATCCTTTTCAGGCTTGATTTTGGCGGTCACCTTTTCCACGGATATGTGCTTTGGAAGCGGCAACTGGACAATAAGTCCATCAATGTCGGGATTTTCATTAATCTCTTCCACCGTTTTGAGCAAGGCTTCTTCGGACACATTGTCCTCCAATTTCACCAAAGTCGACTCAAAACCTACAAATTCACAAGCCTTCACCTTGGCGCCCACGTACGTCTGACTGGCACCATCGTTCCCTACCAACACCGCTGCCAAATGAGGAACTTTACCTCCCGCTGCTTTGATCTCTTTGACGCGGGCCGCAATTTCATTTTTGATTTCTGCTGAAGTCTTCTTTCCGTCTATTATTGTAGGCATGATTTCTTAAAGTTGGAAGTGAGAAGTACGAAATACGAAGACTCCGTTTAGCTGCTCACATTTACACTCATTTTTGATTATTCTTTACTTTATTAATTGATGCTACCATAATGGATAACAACTCATTTCCTTCACGATGCAATTCTTCAATATCCCTTATCAAGTCTTGATTGACTTCTCTTAATAACTCCTAGAAGTAGAGACTCTCATCCGTTTCTTCTTCTACTATTTATAATTTATTCAGAAAATCAGCGGTAGATTTTGCTCGTTGAGCAGCCCTGTAATTGGCTCCTACCGAACTAGAGCATCTTATCAACTGATTTTCGTACGCATTATACTCCCTGGTTTTTGGAAGTTTAGAACAAAAAACCATGTTTGTACCGCATATTTTTTTGTCCTTTCTACTAGATTATTTTTCATATCATAAAGCTTTTAGTTAACTACAACAACTTCAACTTAAAAACCTTCTAATCCAAAAACATCCATCTAATTTTCCAAATCCAAGGCTTTGCCAGCACTTCGTACTTCTACCTGCGTACCTCTAACTTTAATCCAGTTTTAGGACAGCCATAAACGCTTCCTGCGGCACCTCCACGTTTCCTACCTGCCTCATACGCTTCTTCCCTTTTTTCTGTTTGTCCAGCAGTTTACGCTTACGTGAAATATCCCCTCCATAACATTTCGCCAAAACGTTTTTACGCATGGCTTTCACGGTTTCCCGTGCGATGATCTTCGTTCCGATAGCTGCTTGGATAGCAATCTCAAACATCTGTCTTGGCACCAGTTCTTTCAGCTTTTCACAGAGCCTCTTGCCCCATTCGTAAGCCTTGTCCCGGTGGACCACAGCCGAAAGGGCATCTACCACTTCACCGTTGAGCATGACATCCAAACGGACCATTTTGGAAGGCTTGTTTTCCCGGAGGTCATAATCAAGCGATGCATAGCCTCTGGAAATCGTCTTCAACTTATCAAAGAAATCAAATACAATCTCGGCAAGTGGCATATCAAAGGTCAACTCCACCCGATCTGCAGTCAGGTAAACTTGATTCTTGATTTGACCCCGTTTTTCCATACAAAGCTGGATTACCGGCCCCACGTAATCGGATTTGGTAATGATCGATGCATGGACGTACGGCTCTTCTATATGTCTGAAAAGGTTTGGATCAGGCATGTCGGATGGGGCATTGATCAATTTGATGGTATCATCGTTCATCAATGCCTTGAACTGAACGGAAGGAACCGTCGTGATCACAGTCATTCCAAATTCGCGCTCCAAGCGCTCCTGGATAATCTCCATGTGCAACATTCCTAGAAACCCGCAACGGAACCCAAACCCTAAGGCCGCAGAAGTCTCCGGTTCCCAGACCAACGAAGCATCATTGAGCTGTAGTTTTTCCATCGATGCCCTAAGCTCTTCAAACTCCGTGGTATCCACCGGATAAATCCCTGCAAACACCATTGGTTTCACATTCTCAAAGCCTTTGATCGCCTTGGCACATGGTCGCTTGATATGGGTAATGGTATCCCCTACTTTCACCTCTTTGGCTACTTTGATCCCCGAAATCAAATACCCCACATTTCCTGCGCTTATGGTTTTTTGAGGATGCTGCACAATGCCCAGCACACCGATTTCATCGGCATCATATTCTCTGCCGGTATTGACAAATTTAATTTTATCGCCCTTGTTAATGGTACCGTTAAACACCCGAAAGAGCACCTCCACTCCCCTAAAAGGGTTGTAAACGGAATCAAAGATCATCGCCTGCAGCGGTTCCTCTGCATTGCCTTCTGGTGCAGGAATCTTTTCTACCACGGCATTCAAGATGTCCTCAATACCGGTACCTTCTTTACCAGAGGCCAAAATAATATCTTCACGGTCACAACCGATGAGATCGATCACCTCATCCGCTACCACCTCTGGCTCTGCTCCTGGAAGGTCAATTTTATTCAGGACGGGAATAATTTCCAGATCATGTTCCATCGCCAAATAGAGATTGGAAATGGTCTGGGCTTCCACGCCTTGGGAAGCATCCACGATCAGCAAAGCCCCTTCACAGGCAGCGATGGACCGGGAAACCTCATAGGAGAAATCCACGTGCCCGGGAGTATCGATCAGGTTCAGGGTATATTCCTCTTCCTGATAGGTATATTTCATTTGGATCGCATGAGACTTGATGGTAATTCCCCGCTCACGCTCGAGATCCATATTATCCAACAATTGATCTTGCATCTCTCTTTCAGTCACGGTATTGGTAAACTGCAGGAGACGATCCGCCAACGTACTCTTCCCATGATCAATATGGGCGATGATACAGAAGTTTCTTATTTTTTGCATATCCATTCTGTCGGCAAAAATAGTAAATACTCTCCGCAAAACCGCGCGTTTACACACCAATAGCTGTAAGATATTCTTATCTCATACAGTGATCGACCAAAAACCGATCTTAATTTTGAATCAATCAGAAAAGCCAGCGCTACAAATTTGTTCACACATGGCACCAAAACCTCCAAGACGCCAAGCCCTGCTGTTAACCGCCTAATCATCATCGACCTCCAAACAAAACAGTACCTCAGAGCCTCCTTCTCCTAAAAAGCAAGCTCCAAGTTTTCTTCTATTGATGCTGTTCTAAAAGTTCTACCCTAAAAAACCCCATGAATCAGTGCCCCGTGGCCAATCATGGTTAAAATAAGTGCATAAAAAAAGCCTGGATCACAAGTCACCCCGTCATGGCATTTCCATGACTTATGATCCAGCCTTCCCCAGGACACCCCATGATGCCTTTACGCTTAAAACCCGGGGTTTTGATCTTCGTTGGTCAACGCACTGTTATTATCAATTTCGGACAAAGGGATCGGCAGCAGGTCATATCGGTCGGAGTACACGGGAATAGGTTCATTTTCTAGATATCCCATCCTCCTCCATCGGCGGATATCACGATTACGAATTTGTTCTCCGGCCAGCTCTACCCTCCGCTCGTGCTGAATGGCCCTGCGCATTTCTTCCTGTGTACCTGTTGGATATTGGGCTGTTGGATAGGGAGGCATGGCTACATCCGCCCGGGCGCGCACTTGATTGATATAAGGCAATGCCGACGCAGGCCCACTGGTTTCATTTTCCACCTCAGCCATCATCAGCAGTACATCTGCATAGCGTATCACCCTGAAATTGATGCCGGATTGGGTATTCTCTGCCTCTCTTTTATAGATCATTTGGTATTTTCTCCAGCTGGGCACCGACGTATTGCCTTGGACATTATCTTCCGAAAGCACACTTTCTCCGTTATTGAACGTATCTCCCAAACTGTACAAGGTATACCCATACCGAGGGTCATCCTTTTCCGCTCCGTTGGACTCCTGCTCAAATTCAGCAACCAATGTAGGGTTAGGAATAATGTTTCGCCACGCGGTAGGGCCATACTCTTGTCCCCGAAAGGTCACTTCTGCAATGCCATTTCCATCGGCATTCCATCCTCCGTCGGTTCCAAAATCTTCTGAAAACTGCACCTCCCAAAGGGACTCCGCATTGTTCTCATTTTCCTCTTCAAAATTATCCAAGTAGCGATCCACTAGCCGATATTCACCCGAATCAATAATGGCCTGTAAAAGGGGCTTGGCTGCCGCAAAATCTCCTCGGAACAAATGTAACTTCGCCAGCACGGCCTGAGCAGCCCCAATGGACGCCCTGCCCACATCCGCACCGGAATAGGTACTTTTAGGCGGCAGAAGACCAATGGCAGCGGTCAAGTCATCGATTACCTGCTGGTAAGAATCTTCCTGACTGGCCCTGGGAGCTCCATCAGGACCTGTAGCAGAAACCGTCATCAAGGGCACTCCTCCCCACAGCGTACTCAATTCATAATATGCCAGACCACGGAGGAAATACGCTTCGCCGAGCACCCTGTCACGGAGGTTTTCGGAGATGTCCTCTTGTGGCTGATCCACATTCGCAATGACCAGATTGGCCCGCTGGATGACCCGGTACCAGCCCCTCCAATTGGCCAACACCAAGGAATTGGAACCGTCAAATACATGATTCAATACCCGGGCCCGGTGTGCCTCTAATTGGGCTCCTCCTGAAGCCACATCATCCGACAGTAAGTCCTGGATAAAGAAGTACTCACGATTGTAAAGATCATTGGCCTGCAAGGCTGCATAGGCTGCATTGACGGCCGCCACATATTGCGGCCCCGTCTTATAAAACGTCTCGGTAGAAAGCTCATTAGGATTGACCGGGTTTAGCTTCTCCTCGTTACAGGACTGTGCCCAAGCCATCAGTAAAACAATTAGGATATATGGTTTAAGTCTCATGGTGCTTTTCAATTATTAGATGATCAGAAAGTTAGCTGGATTCCTCCGAGAAATGTCCTGGCAGCAGGAAACTGCCCAAAATCTATCCCCATCCCTAAGGACTGGTCGATTTCAGTTCGCACAGCAATCTCTGGATCATATCCAGAATAATCCGTAATCGTAAAAAGGTTTTGTGCCGAAACATAAATCCGCAAATTGGATATACTGTTTTTTGCTATGGACTGTAAAAAAGCATCTGGAACCGTATAGCCCAAAGACAGGTTTTTTAAACGGGCATAGGAACCGTCTTCCACCCACCGCGAACTTGCCCGGGCATTGCCATTCGGATCTCCCGAAACCGCCCTAGGCACATCTGTCTGTGTATTGTTTGGGGTCCACCTGTCCAATACCACCGTGCTGGCATTGAACAGCCTGCTCATCCCTTCGGTATGGAACCGGATATTGCTGTATATCTCATTTCCCTGCACCCCTTGGAGAAAAAGAGATAGATCAAAATTCTTGAAATTGGCATTAAAATTTAGGCCATAGGTAAAATCCGGCATATAGTGCCCCAGATTGGTTCGGTCATCTGCACCAATGACCCCGTCGCCGTTGATATCCTTGAACTTGATATCCCCTGCTTGGGCATTGGGCTGTTGGCTGGTATCCTCGCCGGTTTGGAAAATCCCTTCCACTTCCCATCCGTAAAAATAAGCGATAGGCTTACCTTCTTCCGTATAGGTCATGGGATCCCCTTGGAAAGCCGGGCCAAAAATTGAATTTCCCGATCCAAGGGATATCAATTCATTATTGACAAAGCCAATATTACCATTGACGCCAAACTGGAAACTCCCGGTCTTCTTTTGATAGCCCGCGGTAAACTCCATTCCACGATTTCTAACCGTCCCCACATTGGCCACCGGCGCTACATCAAACCCTAAAGAAGGCGGCACGGGCACTCCCAGGATCATGTCCTCTGTCTTGTTGTCAAACCATTCCGCAGTAAAGGTGATCTGATCATTCAAAATCCCCAGATCCAACCCGATATTCTTCATAATGGTCGTTTCCCACTTCAGGTCTTCATTTGCCAAGGCATTGATCGTGCTGCCTCCCGCGAGGGTTCCGTTGAAGTTGTAGAACATATTGGAATTGATGGTCGCTTGATATACATAATCACCTATCCGGTCATTTCCGGTCTCTCCATAGCTCGCCCTCAACTTCAAATCACTGATGGCTCCGGCGCTTTGCATAAACCCTTCCTCACTGATTCGCCAACCGGCAGATACAGAAGGGAAAATCCCCCATTTGTTATCTGGTCCGAATCGTGATCCCCCATCCCGGCGGATGCTTGCACTCAGCAGGTACCGCTGTTTATAATCATAATTGACACGACCAACATAGGAAATCAGCCCATACTCGGTTTTCTCACTTGTCGTGACCTGGTTTTGGACCCCTTGTAGCTCCCTGACATCATTGGTCAGTTCATTTTGGCCCGATCCCGTAAGGGATGATGAAATGAACGTCTGCTTTTCTATCACACCCAGCAAGTCCAAATGGTGTCCTCCGAAATCTTTGTTATAGGAAAACTGATTGCTAAAAAGTGGGGATACGTAAGAATTTCGGGTTTGGCTGATGGCGGCAAATACCTGAAACATAAAATCGCCCGCATTGAACATGGGCGTATATTCATTTCGCTGCCCTGTGGTAATGTCAAGGCCCGTCATAAATTTATAATGAAAGCCCTCCAGTATTTTCACATCAATATAGGCAGAGCCCAAGATCTTAAAATCCTGGTACCGGTCCTGTTTGAGCGCTGCGTTCAGCACTGGGTTTTCCGGATCCGAACCATCCTCGGTATCCGTAGCCCTAAAACCTCCCTGTCTGCTGGGATCCCTGACAGGAATATAAGGAACCATCTTGACCATATGCTCCATCTGGCTTCGTCCTCCGCTGAATGGCTCGTCATTTCGATTGGTATAAGACACGGTAAGGGTTTGCCCTACAGACACCCTATCGCCAAGATCAAACTGAGTATTCGCCCGGAAGGAAACCCGCTCGAAGTCTACCCCTTTCATAATCCCATCTTGGGCAAAATACCCCATGGAAATATTGTATAGACTGCTCTCCCCTCCACCGGAAACACTGACGTTATAATCCTGGATCGGGGCAGATTGGAACATCTCATCCTGCCAATCGGTACGGACATTGGCAAATTCACCCAAATCATTAAAACGTTGTGGGATATCATCCCCTGAATTGGTCAAAAGTTCACGTCCGAAATCAAGGTATTGGTCTACATTTAGCAAATCCAAGGTCTTCCAGGCATTTTGGACGCCATAATAAGCGTCCAAGGAGACTTTCGGTTTGCCCTTGTTACCTTTCTTAGTGGTTACCAAGACTACACCATTGGCGGCACGGGATCCGTAAATGGCAGCCGTAGAGGCGTCCTTTAACACTTCAATCGACTCGATATCAGCAGGATTGATCTGATTCAACCCACTTGCCGGCATCCCATCGATAACATATAACGGGTCATTATTACCAACGGTGCCTATTCCCCGAATTCGCACCACCGGATCAGCTCCCGGGGCACCGGCATTGGTTACGGACACGTTAGCTGCCCTTCCCTGCATGGCCGAAGCCAAATTTGGAACCGGCAATTCCCTGATCTCTTCGGCGCTCACCGAGGATATCGCTCCGGTAACTTTTGCCCGCTCCTGCGAACCATATCCCACTACAACGACTTCATTTAATGCAGAAAGATTCTCCTCAAGAACCACATTAATAGTGGTCTGATTACCTACTTTCATCTCATGGCTAGCATAACCAATAAAAGAAAAAACGAGAAGGGATTCCCGAGAAGGCACTTCAATACTAAACTCGCCGTCAAGATTGGTAATGGATCCTTGGGTGGTACCTCTTACAGAGACATTTGCACCTGGCAAAGGCTCTCCAGTTGGGGCTCTTACTGTTCCTGTAATGATCAGGTCTTGGGCGGAAACGTTTCCGGAAAAACAGCCAATAAAAATAATTAAGGTGGCCAGCTTCCAAATTCCCTTTTGGTAGCGCACCGGTTTTCTTGGGTTGATAGATAGGGTCATACGGTGTGGTTAATTAGGGGTTGATTCTTTTTCTAAACAAGAATCATTTTAATACTATTATACCCTAAATTACACGTAATCAGACAAATATCAAATTATAAAAACATTAATATTATAATTCATATCATAATTGGATTTATGAAATCGATACCATACTATATTTATTACTATTTTTTGGAATAAAATTTACAAAAACAACATGTAACATCCTTATGAAATTTTTATAACCCACTCACAAAACCATTTAAACTCAAAACAAACCTCTTATAACACCTTTAAAGCATGTTCCACAGAGCATAATTACAACCGATTTCTATAAGTCCCATTATATTGTTAAAAGTCCTCCCAAGCACTGGGGGACAAAACCATCCTCTTGCCTCTCTCGTCCAATCATCGCCATGTCCATGGAAAATCATCACAGCATTGTTATCTTTGCACCCTTACCACAAAGACCTTCTCATGAAAAAATTGGCCGCAAAGAAAAAGCAGCAAAACATAGGCGAATACATTGTGTACATGTACCAAATGGAAGACCTGCTCCGTTCCTACCAATTCAACATGGACGAAGTAAGTCAGTATGTGGTTTCCCACTATCCAGTGACACCGGATGAAAAAAAAGAAATCACCGGATGGTTTGAAACGTTATCAAAGGATATGCAGGAAGAGGGCATTCAGGAAACAGGACACCTGAAAGCCACCCAACAGGAAGTCCAAAAACTGGCAGAAATCCACTGGGAATTGTTAAAGACTGACAAAGACTATTTTTCCATATACAATGAAGCGAAGCCTCACGTAATTGCCTCCATCATGGCAGCAGAAGGCCAGGACATTGGACACGAGATCCAAATTTGCATCAATGGTGTATACGGGCTCTTATTGTGCCGCCTGACCGGTAAAAAACTCACCTCGGAACAAGAAAAAGCTGCGCAAGCATTTGGAAAGGTATTGAGCTACCTCAACCTTGTTTATATGGACCGTAATAGACAAGTGCCACAAGGATAAATCTAGCGCATTTCACCTGCGCTAAAACTCCATATACTCGTAGATACTGCTGTAAAGCCCGTTATCATTGACAAAATCCAAAAATTTTTGGTAAAATGGATGGGTGCTCAAGGTGCCACTGTCCCCGACGACCATTAATTTCCGCTTGGCTCGCGTGAGGGCTACGTTCATGCGTCTGGTATCGGCCAAAAACCCGATTTCCCCTTCGTCATTTGACCGCACCATGCTGATCAGGACCACATCCCTCTCTTGCCCTTGGAAACCGTCGATCGTGCCAATGGTGACATGATCCGACAACTGCCTCAAGTTTTCATACTCGCTTCCTTCTTCCATCAGCTCTGCCAATTTCTTGACTTGGGCCTTATAGGGCGAAATAACCCCAATGGTAAAAGCCTTTTCCTTAAAAGTTGACACCCCAATTTTTTCCACCAGCTTCTCCAACATCCCCAGCCCAAAGCGTGCCTCATCTGTATTCAGCTTACTCAACGAATCCTTTTCCAGGTGTTCACCAAAGCCGCTACCTGCCGTATCGATATACGCCATCACCCTTTCGTCATGGCCCAGAAAATGTTCATCGGTCAAAGCGGCCGCTTCCAATTGTCCGTGGTAAAAATACTCACTTGAAAACCGCATGATAAGTTCCGGCATCCGGTACTGGACCCTGAGCATACGACTGGCTTCTGGTTGCCGCTGAATCACTTTTTCAAAAAGGGTTTCACTGAGACCGTCCTTCGCCGCCTCATAGGACTTGATGGTCGGGGGAAGCTGGCAGTGATCCCCAGCCATCACTATTTTTTGGGCTTTTAATACCGGAATCCATGTGGCAGGCTCAAGTCCTTGTGCAGCCTCATCGATAAATACCACCGGAAACGCCATCCCTTTCAGCACGGGGTGATTGGCCCCGACGAGCGTGGTGGCGATGACTTGGTTTTGTTGGAATACATCGTAAAGAATATAGTCCTCCAAATGCCTGGCAGCCTCTTTTACCTTGGAAGCCTCTGCAAACAACTGCTTCCGCTGCTGCCGCTCTGCAGCACCAAAATTCCGCTTATATTTCCTTCCCAGTTTACGGTATTCCTCTGCTGCCTTGCGCAATTTCTTCAAATCCCTAAAACTACTGTGCTGGGCTATTTTGGCATCCAGCGTCTGCTCCAACAATTCGTCGTCCACCCTTGCCGGATGCCCAATGCGCAATGTGGAAAGGCCTATGGCAAGGAGTTTTTCGACCAGCAGGTCCACTGCAGCATTGCTGGGGGCACACACCAACACTTGTCGATGTGACCGTAAGGTTTCCTCGATGGCCTGCACCATGGTCGTGGTCTTGCCTGTCCCGGGAGGGCCGTGCACCAAGGCCACCTCTTGGGCTGCCAACACCATTTCCACCGCCTCCACTTGGCTGTGGTTTAGATGAGGCGCCTCCACTGACTTGGGCAATCCTCTAACAAAAGAAGCCTTTTCCTGCCCTAAAAGGACATTTCTCAACTGCCCCAATCGGCCTTCGCCCGCCTTGATCACCTGCTGTACGGCATACTCCATCTCTCGGTAACTGGCTTCATCAAAATGCAGGTCAACACCAAGTTTGCCGTCATGGAGCCAATCCGGCCATTCATGGCCCATCAAGGTAACCACCATGGTGTTTTTCTTCACCATATTCACCACACCATTGGTGCGCAAGGGAGCACCATCAGAAAAATTAGAGAACAAGGAAACGGTTTTTCCTGATTGGAAGCCATGCGAAAGCCGGGTGTCTGCTCTTTCCACCTCCACAATCAACCGGTCTCCCAGCCCTACCTTCGTCTTCACCAGCTGCACGGGATACCAGCAGATCCCTTCCTTCTGCTTATCGGCGACCGAAGCACTGAGGGTTTTGGCCCGGTATTGCTCCAGGTCTTCTTTCCACTCTTTCTTTAAAAGTTGTAAAGTTATTTTTAATTCTTCCTGTATTCTCGACATCAATGGTTATTTTTAATATTCAAAACTAATGTAATTAAACCGAGTTTTCAGGCATCTAAACGTTTTTCAACATTGAACTTTTTGGCACACGCATATCTATCATTTGACCAGCCTAAGGTTTTGCTCGGAAACTTTATCGGGGACTTTGTACGCGGCAATGTGGACGAGCAGTTTGAGCCTGAAATCGCCATAGGCATCCACCTGCACAGGGAAATTGACCATTTCACAGACACTCATCCCGTGGTAAAGGAAGCCCAGGAAATGCTCAAGCCCCTCTACAAACGCTATTCCCTGGTCATTACCGATGTCTATTTTGATTACTTCTTGAGCAAACACTGGAAAGCGTATGACGACAGAAGTATACAGGAATTTTCACAGCAGGTCTATGCACTGGTGGACCAAAACAAGCAAAAACTCCCCAAAAGTTTTCTACAACTATTCCGCCACATGAAAAAAGGCGATTGGCTGGTCGCCTATGGCACCTTGGATGGCATGAAATCAACCTTGACAGGTATTTCCAAACTTACTACTTTTGAATCCAACATGGGATCTGCCCATTTGTTCCTCCAGCAACATGAAAAAACGCTAAAGGGATATTTTGACCGCTTCTTCCCAGATTTGATCACCTTCTCCAAGCAAAAACTGGAGGAACTAAGCAAAGACTATGATTCATTGTAAACCAAAACGGTCCACATATATTTCTTTGGGGATTGTCGTCGCTATCCTCTTTGCAGGCCTGAGCTATATCCTTCACGATTTTAGCACGGTAAGAACCTATGGCTTGGCCTTTTACCTGATCAGCGCCAGTATCCTAACCGTGGTCCTGCTCATGCTGTTGGTGAAGATGATGGCCGGATACCGGTTCGTATCAGCAGGAAAAGGAAAGATCATGGTAAGACTGCCCCTCAGGGGAATGAAAAAAGACTATGCCATAGCGGACGTGCTAGCTTGGCAGGAAGAAATCGTCCACACCAATAAAAAAGAATTCAGGCAATTGACCATCGTATTTGATGACAAAAGATCTATCAGCCTCAGCAACCATGAGCATGTCAATTACATCGAACTCTACAAATACCTGATCAAAAAAGTCCCCAAGAAAAAGGTAAAGGGCTGAGATAGTATCAAGTACAAGGTATAAAGTACGAAGACGAAGCAATGGCGAAATAGAAGATTGAATATCGAAGAAATGATCGGGACATTAATGGCAGGATATCCCATTTCGCTGTCCCGACCCACTTCTTGATACTGACATCTCATTTCAATGCTTCCAATCGTACTGATCAAGGTTTTCCAAACAGGCATTTAGCAGCTTGATGCTTGCGGCAATATCATGCTTATGTGCCATTTCAATGACTTGGTGCATATGCCTGGTGGGAATGGATATTGCTCCGGCAATCGCGCCCTGTTTCCCCATACGCTGCACTCCTGCCGTATCCGTGCCGCCTGCGGTAAGGATCTCAGGCTGCCACTTGATCTGATGGCCGTCAGCTGTCTTTTTCATAAAGTCTACCATTCTGTAATCACAAATGGTCATGGCATCCATTACCTTTATGGCAGTTCCTTTTCCAAGCTCGGTGACCTTTTCATGCGGAGAAGCTCCGGGCACATCAAACGCAATGGTCGTATCCAAGGCAATGCCAAAATCAGGATTGACACCATGGGCCGCGACATTGGCTCCGCGGAGGCCTACTTCCTCTTGAACGGTAAAAGTGGCGTAGACATCATAAGGTGGATTTTCGATAGCCTTTAAGGCCTCGATCAAAATAAAAACTGCCACCCTGTTATCAATGGACTTACAGTTTACACAATCGCCCATTTCGATCAGCTCGCGATCCCTGGTCACAGAATCTCCCACTTGCACGTATTTTTCCACCTCTTCCTTGCTCATCCCCAGATCTATAAAATAATCGGTGGTCTTAGGAAGCTTGTTTCTTTCCTCTGGTGTCATGACATGGATGGGTTTGCTGCCCATCACCCCTACCAAATCCTTTTTGCCATGCACAATGACCCGTTGGGCAGTGAGGGTCTTGGGATCGAATCCTCCCAAGGTATGAAACCGCAAAAAGCCATTGTCGTCGATGTGCGTAACGATAAAGCCTATTTCATCCATATGGGCCGCCACCATCACGCGCTTGCCATCAGGATTTTTGCTCCCTTTTTTGATCGCGATCACATTGCCTATATTGTCTACTTTCACCTCATCTACCAGAGGCGTCACTTCCTTGATGACCAATTCCCTGATTCGCTTTTCAAAACCAGGTGCACCGGCCACTTCACAAATTTGCTTCAACAGTCCTGTATTGATATTCATAGGTTTATCTTTTAATGGTTTCTTCTTTTAAAATCGGCAGGCTGAAAATACAAAAAGGCCATCAGAATGACGGCCTTTTTGATTATATTTTGAACGTTTGTCTAGTAGGCCCTGACGACCTTTCCTTCCATGAAGTTGACAAAGGATTTATTGACCACTTTCATGCCGCCCTCTGTCGGGAAATTCCCCGTGAAATACCAATCTCCCAAATGCTCTGGACAGGACTTGTTCAGGTTCTCTACCGTTTGATAGATCACCTTGACCTCCGCATTGATTTGGTCCATGGTAATGATGTCGGCTATTTTGTCAGAGACCTGCTGTGGCGTAAATTGGCTGTAAATATCTTTTACAAAATTCTCCTCCGCATCGGGATTAGCCACACATTTATCATATACTTCATCCAGTATGTACTGCTGGCCGGTTTCTTCCAACAGTTTAAGCGCAGCCCTGAAAGCGATAAATTCCCGCATCTTGGACATGTCAATACCATAACAGTCCGGATAGCGGATCTGCGGTGCCGAAGACACGACAATGATGCGCTTTGGCTTTAATTTGTCCAAGGTGGTCAGAATGCTCTTCTCCAGCGTCGTCCCCCGTACAATGCTGTCATCCAGCACCACAATGGTATCCACACCCGAGCGGATCACTTCATAAGTCGTGTCGTAAACATTGGCCACCATCACATCACGGTCATTATCGTTGGTAATGAAGGTCCTTAGCTTGACATCTTTGTTGACCAACTTCTCCACCCGCGGCCTGAAGCTGAGCAGGTCCTCTATGTTTTCCAAATGCGGCTTTCCTTCCAAGAGAATCTCCCTTCTTTTGGCGCTGAGGTAATCTTCAAGCCCTTCGATAAGGCCAAGGAAAGCTGTTTCTGCTGTATTGGGAATGTATGAAAAAACGGTGTTTTTCAGGTCAAAATCGATGGCTTTGAGAATCTGGGGTATCAGGGCTTTTCCGAGTTGTTTTCTCTCCCTGTAAATATCCGGGTCGGTTCCCCTTGAAAAATAAATGCGTTCGAACGAACAAGACTTTTTCTCCAGTGCGGAAAGGATTTCATGCTCTCCGAATGAACCGTCTTTATTGACGATCAGGGCATGTCCGGGCTTGATTTCCTGAATGGAATTATAGTCAATGTTAAAAGCAGACTTGATGGCCGGCTTCTCGGAAGCAATCACCACAATTTCATCATCGGCATAATAATAGGCCGGCCGGATGCCAGAAGGATCTCGTACGACGAAACTGGCTCCGTTTCCAATGATTCCGGCCATGGCATAACCACCGTCAAAATCCCTGCAGGATCTCCTCAGTATCCTCGCCACATCCAATTCCCGCTCGATCACTTCCGTGATCTCATTATTACTGTACTCATCTTTATACTTGTTGAAAATCCGTTGATTTTCCTCATCTACGAAGTGTCCGATCTTTTCCATCACGGTCACCGTATCGGTCTTTTCTTTTGGGTGCTGTCCCAGCTCTACCAGCTTTCCAAACAGCTCCTCCACATTGGTCATGTTAAAGTTCCCCGCCATCACCAGGTTCCGGCTTCTCCAGTTATTCTGTCTCAAGAACGGATGGCAGGTTTCTATGCTGTTTTCCCCGTGCGTGCCATACCTCAAATGCCCCAACCACACTTCACCTGAAAAGGCCACATTGTCCTTGATCCAGTCGGCATTCTTCAGTCCTTCTTCTCCACCGAGCTTTTTGGCTTTCCGAAATTTCTTGGCCACTTTTCCGAAGATGTAGTTGACTGCTTGCGGATCCACAGACCTGTACCGGCTGATGTACCGGGTACCGGGCTTGCTGTTTATCTTAATGTTGGCAATCCCAGCACCATCTTGGCCCCTGTTGATTTGTTTCTGCATTAGCACATACAGCCTGTTTGCAGCATACATGGGTGTACCATATTTATCAATATAGTATTGAAGGGGCTTGCGGAGCCTGACCATGGCTATGCCGCATTCGTGTTTGATTTGATCACTCATCGGGTATTTGCAAGTAGTATTTTAAGCAACAAAGTTAAACCTTTTTTATCACTTTCTCCCAAATGTCTCGGGGCTTTAACAACCCATTTTAAAAAAGAAAAATTCCTTTTTACAAAATTTGTCTTTAAAAACACTTTGCTAAAAAAAATAATATTTCACAATAATCCTATCAACTTAAAAATCAACCTACAAACAAAAGGCTAACCTAAAAATAATTATTCCGTAACCTGATTTTTTAAAATAGTACTTTAAACCAGTGTCATCACTCCCACAGCGGATACTTCTCTAAGTTTACTTCCCTGCCAAAAAACAATTTAGTGGTACTTTCGAATGAAGCGGTATAGTCTGACACCAAAAAACGATCCTTCCCTTTCGCACCTTGGTTCAGCAATCCCTTCCCTTTCAGGTATGCCCTCGTCGCCTCAGCAATCATCTCAGAACTGTCGATCACGGCCACCTTTTCCCCATAAAGTTCATCTATTTGTGGCTTTATCAAAGGGTAATGGGTACAGCCTAAAATCAGGGCATCGATCCCCTTGAGTTCCTCATCGTCCAAATAGCTTTTGATGATCTCTTTGCTTATTCGGTTGCTGTGAAAGCCCTCCTCGATCATCGGGGCCAATAACGGGGTGGCCAGCGCCGAAAAGGACACACCCTTGTCCAACCCCTCGATTTTATGACGATAGACTCCTGAGTTGACCGTTTGCTTGGTCCCTATCAGCCCTACACGCTTTCCGGCAAGGTGCTGCCCTACGTATTGCACCACTGGCTCGATGACATCAAAAACCGTTGCCCGGGAAGCCACATATGCCTTTACCAACTCGTAGGCTGCCGTGGAAGCCGAATTACAGGCGATCAGGATCAATTTGCAATTGGCCTTTAACAATACATCGGCAATTTTTACGGCATAGGCTTGAATGGCCGCAGTACTTTTATCTCCATAAGGCAAATGGGCCGTATCACCAAAATATACCAATTGCTCTTCGGGCAGCACTTTCTTTACCGCCCTGGCGACGGTCAAACCGCCAATACCGCTATCAAAAATCCCTATGGGAGAACTTTCCTGCATAAACGTCAAACCTTAGATTAATCGATTTGATTACCCCAATACCTATTGAAGCCATACCAAACTTATCAAGCAAGTCCCCTAAGCACCACTTGAACGATTTCGGATGATAGGCCTTCTGAAATGGATACGGATAACCACTAAATGAAAACAATGCTAATTGTCCACAAAACTATAAAAAAAGATCCCTCAAGCGCACGTGCCTGAGGGAAAATTGCAAGCAAAGAGTTATTGTTTTAATTAAGATGAAAGCCAAGTTAAAATAATTGGAGCACAACTGCAACTGCCCCCTCGGCATTTGGTAAATCTACATTTTGGGGATTATCACCTCATTATATTCCCAACAATTGGTGAAAACAAGCTAAAAACGTGGCTTTCAACACATTTAACCAGGAATGGTCTGATTTTGGCTCAATTATAATAGTGCTTACTTACTGAATCACCAAAGCCATCCGGTTCGATCAAAGTACCTAAATTACTATTACTATGAAATGGTCATTTCTCACATATCTCCTTTGTTTATTCCTTATGGTGGGATGCGGTGAATCTCCATCCACTGCCCATCATTCTTCCGCCTCGATCCCAGCTGAAAACTGTCCACCCCAAACGCAGGTATCCTCCAAAGTCATCGAGTACAGAAACTTGCCATCCCCCGTTATCAATTCCCTCGATCAAAACAGTGTTTTCGCTGAAATGAAATTGATCAAAGCCACCAAAGTTTCCAGTGGACATGGGGCTGTTTACAGCTTGGCATTTGAAGACGAAGAAAAATTCATCATCAGGGCAAAATTTAACGAATCCGGCCGTCTTATTCCCTATGACAGTCAGCCTATCGAGGTAGCTCAACCCCTTAATAAACAGCCAAAAAAGTAATTTCGATCGTTTATTTTATTATGATCAGTCCTACGTTTAGGAGCAGCATTAAAACTATTTCAATTTTAATAAAAAAATATTCTCAACAGTAAAACGTAAAAATAACAAATTTCATGCTGTAAAGAGCAATAATTTTCATAAGTAGATAACTGACCACCTTTTCGTAAAAAAAGCCATATTTTTTTATTAAAAGCTTATAAAAATATTAATTACTTTAGCAGATATAATCTTCCATAATAAAAATCGCACAATTCATTGCCTTGGAGATTAATTGACGCTAACTCACCAACAAGTACGAAATAAGGCAAGGTTTAATTTATGGCACAGTTTCAGCTGTGTTTACCTTTTATAGAATAGTTGACTTATGGCAAATGCAAAGATACTTCTGATTGAAGATGATTTGACCTATTCCAAAATCATCAAAAATTTTCTTGAGAAACACGATTACGAGGTGGACCAAACCTCTAAGATCAACGAGGCGTTTGTGATGTTGGACAAGAAACCCTATGACCTGATCATCACTGATTATCGGTTACCGGATGGAACGGGAATGGAAGTACTAGAAAACATTGTCCATAACAAAAAGAACACAAGGGTCATCCTCATCACAAACTATTCGGACATTAGGACGGCGGTACGTTCCATGAAGCTCGGAGCGATAGAGTACATCACCAAACCTATCAATCCCGACGAACTGCTTACCACCGTAAACGAAGCGCTCAAATCCCCTCCTACCAGAGGTGTCCCGGAAGATCAAGCTTCTGCGGTTTCCAAAAGCCCCAAAAAAACTTCCAAAACCACCGCTGGGGATGCCTATGTGGTCGGAAAAAGCCCCGAATCCCTCCAGCTGGAACAGTATATTTCACTGGTAGCCCCCACGGAAATGAGTGTCGTAGTCCTTGGGGAAAGCGGAACAGGAAAGGAATTTATTTCCAAACGCATCCATGAAAAATCAAAACGGTCTGGCGGACCTTTCGTCGCCATCGACTGTGGTGCCCTATCCAAAGAACTTGCTGGAAGTGAATTGTTTGGACACGTCAAAGGTGCCTTCACCGGTGCACTGGACAATAAGACCGGCAACTTTGAAATGGCCAATGGTGGGACCATTTTCCTTGATGAAATCGGAAACCTGAGCTATGAAGTGCAGATCAAATTGCTTCGTGCCATTCAAGAACGGAAAATCAGAAAAATAGGAGGAACCAAAGATATCCCAGTAGATGTCAGGATCATCGTAGCCACCAACGAAGACCTGTCCAATGCCGCAAAGAAAGGTGAATTCCGGGAAGACTTGTACCATAGACTAAACGAATTCAGCCTTAAGTCCACTCCTTTGCGTGACAGGGGCGAAGACTTATTCCATTATGCGGCCATTTTCCTTCAAGACGCCAATCAAGCACTCGGGAAAGACATCCTTGGTTTCAATGAAGAGGTAAAGGAAATATTCAAAACCTATAGTTGGCCCGGAAACTTAAGGGAACTCAAGAACATCATCAAAAGGGCTGTGCTTTTGACCACCGATGATTACATCCAAAAGGAATCCCTTCCGGTAGACCTGCTGTTACCCGAAAATTCAAGTACTCAAAACAGCAATACCAACGATCTCAAATCATCCTTTGAAGTGCAGGAAAAGGCCATGATCATCAAAACGCTCAATGAGGTCAAGCACAACAAGTCCAAGGCCGCGAAAATCCTCAACATTGACCGCAAAACACTTTATAATAAAATAGAAAAATACGGCATCGATTAATTTAGGCCATCAATTATCAATCGGGAACCCTTGAAAAAAGCTGGAAATCTACTACGATTTGATCCAGCACCACAAGGGTTTCTTTTTTTATCTTTTCCACCATTGTGGCTGCGTTGTTGAAATTATTTTCCTTCAAATCGTACTCCAGTCCCCTTGCCAAGGTACTTGCTTTAATCTTTAATTGCCCCAAACGACTTCCCAGCTTGTGGGCAATCTCCATTAATTCCTCCCAATCTCCACGGACACATGCCTGATCCAATTCAACTAGGTCTGCACTGGTGCTGGAACAAAAATCAATCAATACTTCCTTGACCATCTCCTCGTCATTCATGCAGAACTTTGAGATATCGGCAATGGAATATGATTGGGACTCTTGGGCTAACAATTCTGCATGGGAGTAGCCATTGACTTCATGGGAAATGGTTTCCAGCTCAAGCACTTTTCCAATCCTTTTGACCAGATCTCCCTCTTTGAAGGGCTTAAGGACGATGGCATCGAAGCCTGCATCTGACAATTGATCTTTTTCCTTGGCAAAAACATTAGCGGTAATCGCTATTGCTGGCAAATCCGTGTATCCATATTTCCCCCTCATCAATCGCAGGGTATCATAGCCGGTCACTTCAGGCATCTGCACGTCCAGCAAAGCCAAGTCCAAAGGAACCTGCTCAAATTCATCCCGGACTTTTACCCCGCCCAAGTAATCATAAACCTTTGCTCCATTGCTTTCAAGCAAGAGTTTGGCAAATTTTAACCCCACTGAATCGTCATCCACCAACAGTATATTGACTCCCCTAAGGTCATACCAACTACTGATTTCTTCCACTTTCACGGCTGCTTCAGTAGGTTTTACAGGAATTTTCACTTTAAACTCGGTACCTTCCCCTACACTACTTTCCAATTCAATTTTGCCTTTCAACAAATCAAGCATCCGCTTCACGATGGCCAGTCCAAGACCCGTACCGCCGTACTTACGGTTGATGGAGCCGTCCCCTTGATTAAACTCCTTGAACACATTTTCCTTAAACTCCTCCGACATGCCAATGCCGGTATCCTTTACATTGACCCATAAAAAATTTTTCTCATAAGCAACCTTCACCGCTACCATTCCCTCTTCGGTAAACTTGAGGGCATTGCTGATAAGGTTATTGAGGATCTGCCGGATCCTAAGCTCATCGCCTGAAAACCATTTCTCTTCCGGTATGTCGATGGTCCAAACAAAATCTATTTGCTTTTCCTTGGCTTTCAATTCGAAAGAACTCTGGATCGCGCGGAATAGCTTTTGTGGATTAAAAGGTTCATTTTCTATGGTGATCTTACCGGCCTCTAGCTTGGAAAGATCCAATATATCGTTCACGATTCCTGAAAGGGTGTCAGCAGCAAAGCCCACCATATTCACATAATCTTCCTGATCTTTGGTCATTGGGGTCTTGCGAATGGCATCATTATACCCCTGGATCGCATGCAGCGGATTCCTGATTTCATGGCTCATATTGGCCAAAAAGTTCTGCTTGGCCTTGGCCAATTTATCCGAGCGGACTTTGGCGCGTTCCAGTTCAAAACGCTTGCTCTCGTCTTTATTGATCTCGGTAAGGATACTATAGATAAACGCCGAAGACCCGACGATACCTACAAAGATAATCACCCCTAACAATATGGCCACATCAAATGCCAAGTCATAAAGGGAAGCATTTTTCTGCTCCACTTCCGCCAATGCATCGTACTGAAGGTTAGAAATGACCGTCTGGGTATCCTCGATAAGTGCACGGTTCTTTTCGTTTAGCTCCTTTTCCAATTGGGCCAAATTGGAGCGAAGGTGCTGTTCCTCATAATTGATATTGACCAAAAACTGCTTCACGGCATATAAAACCGAATCAGAATAGCTGGTGCTGGCATCATTTATGGTATCCTGCTCATCGACTTTTGGCCTAAACTGCTGGAACATATCCCGCAAGTTTTCTACCTCCGCCTCGGTCATCAGGTTTCCATCCTTAAATTTCTCCTCTGCACTGACCTTCTTTTGGGCAGGAGAATCCAATCTTCCTTTGGCCCTCCGTATCTTATGGTCAAAGCGGATTTTACCCAGGTTCTGTAACCGGTTGATCTCTTCCTGACGCTTGATTTTGGTCTCCAGGTTCTTGAGTGCCTCACGGCTAAAATTCCTGTTGATCAAATTATGCTTCACCTCCCGAAGGCCATTGTACACCACCACAAGCTCATTGATGTTATAATTAATCTGCTTCAGGTGGTTGAGCTCAACGGTATCGTTGGCAAACTGCTCGAGGTAATTCAGCTTTTTCTCGATCTTGTCCAGGTAGTTGACCGCAACAGATGTATCGTTCTCAGGTTCAAAATTTCCCTTTACCTTATCCAACTGGTACACATCTGCAAGGAGGGCGTTTAGCTCTTGCATGCGGTCACTTGGTTCTGAAAGTGTCTCTACGGTACCCAAAAGCCTGTTAAGGCTGAAATAGGTCACCGCTCCTACACTCAGTACCAGCATAATGGCGAGCATAAATCCTATGATCACCTTTTTCCTTGCCTTATGGGTCGTTTCTGTCGATTTCACAATATCCTGAATTTCAGCAAAGTTTCACACAAAAACAATACCAGCTAAACTTCCTCCACTTCCTCGACCAATACGTCGCCGGTCACTGCCTCGAAAGCGCAATATGCCGTGAAAAATGATACCGGAATGGTGACAAATACCCCAACGAAAACCAATGCACCGATGATATTGATGAGTATCAAGGAAAGGACCAACAGAAAGAATTTCCACCAGTTTTTGGTCACGATTTTTCTACTGTATTCCAAGGATTCCCAAAAATCCAACCCTGCAAAAATATGCAGCAAAATGGACAGGGAATACCCGACCATCAGGTAAACTCCCGGCACGACAAACAATACCAGTCCCAAAGAAACCAATATTTGGCCAATCAGCCAGATCAAAATGATGGGGATATAGTATGTAAAACCCTGAAAGAAATCAGTATAGGCAATATGCTCTCCTGCTTTAAGCTTATTGGCCACCAGGTAAAACCCAGAAAACAAGGGCCCAGCCAAAAACACACTGAACAACAGGGCGTACTCCTTAAGATAAAGCAGAAACAACAGTTCTAACGAAATCACAAAGCCCGTATAGCCCACTGCAAACAGGGGCTGCTGCTTAAACAGCGACCACCCCTCTACTAAAACTGTCTGAATATCAAAATCATAACCTCTTTCAATGAGTTTATTCAGGTGTAATTTTGTCATAGGTGATAGAAAATAGATCTAGAATGAAAGCGCAAATCTCTAATGAAATTTAAATATCACTATTTTACGCCAAATAATCACCACATTAACGCCACTACCTTTATGTCTTTTCTAGGGCAAAGGGACCGTCTAGCCTTTGGTGATGGCTCCCAGAATGTCATGTTTGGTGATGATGTGAATCTGATGTAGATCATCCCTGACCAAGACCGCCTTGTCCTTGTCCACCATGGATGACAACACGTCCAAGGTACTGTCCAATGCCACAAACTTCATCGAATCCTCCATGACTTCCTCCACCGGAGCATCCTTCAGCTCGGGCTTCTGAATGATCTTCGTCAACAATTTGGTGTCCGTCAGGCTTCCGATCACATTCCCGTCTTCCACGACCGGGATCTGAGAAACCGACCTTTCGTTCATCAGGTGAATCGCCGCTTTGACCTTCTCCCCTTTCTTGGCCACCACCAGTTCATAGCTCCCATTACGACTGGAGATGATATCCCGGGCAGTTCCAAACGTGGTATCCTCCAAAAAGCCGTGGTTTTTCATCCAGTCATCATTGTACACCTTTCCCAAGTAACGGGTACCATGATCGGGCAAAATAATCACCATGGTATCCTGCTCCGTTAGGTGCTGCCGGGCATACTCCAAGGCCCCATGGACGGCAGAACCGCAGGACCAGCCCACGAACAGTCCTTCTTCCCTGGAAAGTCTCCTCGTCATCACGGCCGAATCCTTATCGGTCACCTTCACAAAGTGATCAATCATCGAAAAATCAACATTGGCCGGTAAAATATCCTCGCCAATTCCTTCGGTGAGATAGGGATAAATTTCGTTTTCATCAAACTCCCCCGTTTCCTTGTACTTTTTGAAAACGGAACCATAGGTGTCGATGCCCACCGACACAATGGATGGGTTTTGCTCTTTCAGGTATTTGGCCGTGCCGCTCATCGTGCCGCCGGTACCCACACCTGCTGCAAAATGGGTGATTTTCCCTTCTGTATCCTTCCAAATCTCAGGACCTGTGGTTTCATAGTGGGCCTTCCAGTTGGAAAGATTATCGTACTGATTGGGATAAAATGAATTGGGAATATCCTTATTGAGCTTTTTTGCTACGGAATAGTAGGAGCGCGGATCATCTGGGGACACGTTGGTAGGACAAACGACCACCTCTGCTCCCATGGCTTTGAGGACATCTATTTTTTCTTTGGACTGCTTATCGGCCATTGTAAAAATACACTTGTACCCTCTCGCAATCCCTACCAAGGCCAAGCCCATCCCGGTATTGCCACTGGTTCCTTCTATAATGGTTCCGCCTGGCTTTAGTATTCCTGCTTTTTCGGCATCGTCGATCATTTTGATCGCCATTCTGTCCTTTACCGAATTTCCAGGATTGAAATATTCTACCTTCACATAAATCGTTCCCTTTATCCCTTTGTTGAGACGGTTTAGCTTTACCAAAGGAGTGTCTCCAATGGTGTCGATGATCGAGTTGTATATCATTTTTATAAGGGTTATTTCTTTAGGACAATTTACAAATATTTTTCTTTTGGGACGTGGATGTGCGACTTTCTTCTGTGCGATAACCATTATGCACATCTTGTTCCAATCCCGCAAAAATTGGTATAAAAAAAGCGGCCGATTTACAATGGGCCGCACTTACTTTCTCTAGGTTCCTGTCAAATCACTTTACCCCTGCCAGCAAATAGAGCACGGCCATTCGCACGGCCACCCCATTTTCTACCTGATTGAGGATAATGGAGTGCTCACTGTCGGCAACATCTGAATTCAACTCGACCCCCCTATTGATGGGGCCTGGATGCATGATGACTATTTCCTTATCCAACTGATCCAAAAGCTTCTTATCGACGCCATAGTAAAGGGAATATTCCCTTAAGGATGGGAAATATTTAATCTGCTGCCTTTCGAGTTGAATGCGCAGGACATTGGCCACGTCACACCATTCCAGTGCTTTTTTCACATCTAACTCCACCTTTACTCCCAGACTCGAAATGTACTTTGGCAACAAAGTGATCGGACCGCATACCATTACTTCTGCGCCCAACTTTTGCAGGCAGAATATATTGGAAAGCGCTACCCTTGAATGGAGGATATCACCAATAATCGCCACCTTCTTCCCGGCCACATCTCCCAGTTTTTCACGGATGGAAAAAGCATCCAACAAGGCTTGGGTAGGATGCTCGTGGGTGCCGTCTCCGGCATTGACAATATTGGCATCGATATTTTGTGAAAGAAAATGGGGAGCACCCGGGCTGCTATGCCGCATGACCACCATGTCCACCTTCATCGAAAGGATATTGTTTACCGTATCGACCAGTGTTTCCCCTTTTTTGACCGAGCTGTTGCTGGATGAGAAATTGATCACATCGGCAGAAAGCCGCTTTTCAGCCAGTTCAAAGGACAACCGGGTCCTAGTGGAGTTTTCAAAGAACACATTGGCAATGGTAATGTCCCGCAGCGATGGCACCTTTTTGATCGGCCGGTTGATAACCTCTTTAAAATTGTCCGCTGTTTCGAAAATCAGTTGGATATCTGCTTCATTCAATCCTTTGATACCCAATAAATGTTTGGTACTTAGCTGTTGCATCCTTAGCTTTTAACTTCTTCTTTTTCGGTTATCCAAATCGCATCTTCCTCGAATCCTTTCAATGCCCACTCCACACTGACATACTGGCTATCAAGCGTATTGACCTCCCGGCCACAGTAATCGGGCTTTATGGGATAATCACGTGTAAATTTCCGATCTATCAGAACCATCAGCTCTACCTTCCTGGGCCTTCCAAAAGCAATCATGGCATCCATGGCCGCTCGGGCCGACCTGCCTTTAAAAAGTACATCGTCTACCAACACCACGTTTTTGTTTTCAATCAAAAAATTGATCTTAGTCTCGTTCGCTTTCAGCGGAATATTCCTCCTGCGGAAATCATCCCGATGGAAGGTGGCATCCAAATACCCAGAAGGCACCTTCACCCCGCTGATTTCCTCCAGTCGCTTCTCCAGTCGGTCCAGCACCATCACCCCTCTTGGCTGAAGTCCCAGCAGTACGGTATTGTCAAAATCATCGTGATTTTCAATCAACTGGTAGCAGAAACGGTCCAGGATAATTGAAATTTGCTTTTGGTCTAAGACGAGTCTTTTTTGCATAACTGTGATTTGAGCACAAATATAGAAATAAATTGTCAGCCTCAGCCGCTTCGAACAGATAAATCAAGGCAATCCATCGCCGGAATACCATGGCCCTTCACCCTTTCGTAACCCTATTCTTCTTCGGCTTCCTCTTCAGGAATCAAGCTTGCATTGGCCTGGATTTTGGTCAAAAAGAACACTTCCCTGATCTCTTCTTTGCCCGAATCCCCCAAATACCTGATTCGCTGCTTTCCTGAGAGCAAAAAATAATCGCCATACCACCAGCTAAGGGAAAGGCTTTCCCCTTGGGTGTCCTTGATCCGCTCCTCCTCATCGATCAAGGCAAGCTCCACCGGCTCATTTTCCAGCTCGATCTCACCATTATGGAGATAACTGAGCTGCAATTTTTCGTCCTCCAAATAGAGGTAAAACAAGTTGCTTCCATCAAAACTGACTTCTCCAAATTTACCGGGACTGGTAGTGGTGACGTCCTTCAGGGAAAGGGAATTGTCCCACAGGATTTGCCCTTCTTCATCCAACAGTAAAAACTGGGCTGCCATAAATTTGTACTCGTTGTTGGACATCACATCGGTACCGGGATAGTCCCAGGGATAACCACCAGGAACCACCCTGTTACGCATGCTCAGGGGAGCATAGCGGTAAAAATCACTACTGTACATCATATCCCGGGGAGAAAACCTCCCCGAACTTGTCAGGTAATAATCATTGTATACCAAAAAGTAGTTGTTACCCGCCACAATTTCCCTGGTGACCAAGGTATTGGGAAGGACAAGGTCCCGTTCCTTTTCAATATCCCGGGCCAGCTTCCGCTCCCGACGGGCCTTTTGCTTCTCCGGAAGGTAATTATAAAAATGCTGAAAATCCGCCAAGGTCAAAAACCGGTTTTCATACTCGCCAAATTCATTGATCCTGGTAAAATACACCCCCATATTGGGATCGCGTTTTCTTTGCCCGTAAGGGCCTATCAACACTTGACTGTAATCATCCATGGACGTCAAGATCCCCTCGACAATCTCCAAGTCGGGCCGGTTTTCCGGTTCCACTTTTACTTCGCGCAGTTTGTTTCCTTCCAAGTCAAAGGTCATGATAGAAAGGCTCCTTTTCTTATAACGGTCCCGCTTGCTCACCAGCACATCAAATACTTTCAGCACCGGATCCTTTCTTAGCTGTAGAATACTCACCTCGTTGGCATATATTCCTTGGACGGTAAGGACACTGCCCGTTTCTGTATCCAGCAGCTGAATGGCCGGCCGATAATCCATCATCCCCATTAAAATGGCCTTTTTGTCCATGATCAAAAACTCCTGGAGTTCCATTTCGAGGATATTCTCCAATTTCACTTCCCTCACCCGGTGGTTGGTCAGGTTGATTTCATAGACAATCTTCTCATTGGCATAGCTTTCACCTTTCTGGAAAAGGGTATACAGGTATTCCTCATCCAGGTCAAACCCGATCAGGTCAAAATAATCTTTCACGGGTACTTCGTACACCTTGGAACCACGTAGGTCCCGATCGGTGAAAAAATACTGGAGCCGCTGTTCGAGACTGAATCCTTTGGCCGCTTTGGTGCGAAAGGCTATGGTACCGTCCCTGGTCGGCAAAACCAGGTAATCACGATCGTCCCATTCAGAAGGAACCTCTGCCCGGTTCGTGAACTGTACCTGGGCCACCACAACAACGGGCAATACGACCATCAGAAAAAATAACCCTATGAATTTATTCATTTCTATCCTCATATTTCTAACTTGATTGTACCTTAAGATAAGGCTAAGTATTTTATTTTAAAACATTATTTACGGACATTTGTCCCTGTAACAAACCCAAACCGACAGAAGCTTTGGACAATAAAAACATCACCAAAATCCTCAAACTCACCGCTCAGCTAATGGAGCTACATGAGGTGAATACCTTCAAGATCAGAAGTTATACTTCCGCCATATACTCCATCGACCAAGGTAATATCAGCCTGGAAAAGCTCGACAAAGAAGCCCTTCAAAAAATCAACGGCATCGGCAAAAGCATTGCAGAAGTCATCGTGCAGCTGCAGGAAACCGGCACCCATGAATATTTGGAGGAATTGCTGAAAGAAACCCCAAAAGGACTCTTGGAAGTATTGGAAATCAAAGGACTTGGTCCCAAAAAGATAAAAACACTCTGGAAAACGCTCCACATCACCTCCGTGCATGAACTGCTTGAAGCCTGTCAATCAGGGGAAGTGGCCAAAATAAAAGGCTTCGGTAAAAAGACACAGGAAAGCATTATCCAGTCCCTTGAATTTATGGCCTCTAACCAAGGCAAATGGCATTATGCCGATGTGGAAGAGGCCGTGGAAACCCTTCATGATGACCTGGTTCAGCTGTTTGGCGATGATGCCGTTTCACTTACGGGAGCCTACTCGCGTAAAAACGAAATCATCGAACAAGTGGAATGGTTGATCAAGAGCGAGGATCCTAAAGCAGTTTTCAAGAAGCTTTCATCACTGAAACCCCTTCAGCAAGACAAGAAAACATCCAGCCCCTTCACGTGGCGGGGAAAGCTGGGAGAGAGGGACCTTAGTGCCGTCATCTTTGTCACTTCTCCGAGCACTTTTGTAAATGAACAATTGCTGCGCAGCGCCAGTCGTGCACATTTGTTGGCCCCACTGGAAGATGGCACCCCCTTGGGCAGCTATTTTAAAGCAGGACAATTTGAAAGCCAAGAGGCCGCCTACAAAGCAGCAGGGCTGGCCTATGTGGTCCCCGAATTGCGCGAGGGCCAATTTGAGATCGCCCTAGCCAAAGAAAACAAACTACCGGTCTTACTGGAGGAAAAAGACCTCAAGGGAATTCTACACAACCATTCCACCTACAGTGACGGCAAACATACCCTAAAGGAAATGGCCGATTACTGCCAAGAACTGGGCTATGAGTACTTGGGCATCTCCGACCACAGCAGGACGGCCATGTATGCGGGCGGACTGGACATTGACAAGGTGGTCGAGCAGCAAGCGGAAATCAAACGCCTCAATGAAGAGATGGCCCCCTTTCGGATCTTCAGCGGGATCGAAAGCGACATCCTGGTGGATGGCAGCCTGGACTATCCTGACGAGGTATTGGCCTCCTTTGATTTTATCGTATCATCGATCCATAGCGGCCTGAGCATGACCCGTAAAAAAGCCACTGCCAGACTGATCAAAGCCATCGAAAACCCCTACACCACCATCCTCGGTCATCCTACCGGCCGGTTGCTGCTCAGAAGAGAAGGCTATCCAGTGGACCATAAGGCAATCATTGACGCTTGTGCAGAAAACAAGGTGGTCATCGAAATCAATGCAAATCCGTGGCGCTTGGACTTGGACTGGAGATGGGTGCACTATGCCATGGATAAAGAAGTCATGCTTTCCATCAACCCGGACGCTCATGAGAAAAAAGGTTATTTTCACATGAAATACGGTGTCCTGACAGGCCGCAAGGGAGGACTTACCAAAGCCATGACCCTGAATGCCATGGGCGTTCAAGCAATCGGGGAATACTTTGACAAAAGAAAAGAAAACATCAAAAAATAATCGCATTTATGAGTTGGATGAACAGCGACCCTAGTAAGCTGCTACAGCAGTGCTTCCTCATCGGTATGATAGGCATTATCCTATGCATCGTTCCGCTGGCCAATATGGCCTTGGCTGTCTTTGACCCTCAAAAACTGGTCTTCCTCAATGGCTTTGGACTGCTCGCACAGCTATTTGCTCTGAGCATTGCCGTGTATGTCCTTCGCATGAGAAAAATCCCTGAAGAGCCCAAGAACAAGGCAAAAAGCATGATCATCGTCCTGGGAGCAGCTTTGGTGTTTTTTATGCTTCAATAACTCCCTGAAAAACAGAAAAGGGAGCCTCCGAACAAGACTCCCTTTTCATTTAAAAAATGACTGAAATACTACGATTTTCTCACATTTATAGCGTTCAATCCTTTTTTTCCTTCTTTCACATCATATGACACCTTGTCGTTTTGGACGACTTTTTCCTCCAAACCTGTGGCATGCACAAAGACGTCATTCTGAGATTCGTCATCAATAATGAAACCGAATCCTTTGGCTTCATTATAAAATTTCACTTTTCCGGTAAGCATAATAATTAATTGTTAGTGGTTAAATGAACCAACAAACTATAAAATTCCACCTAAAAATCAAACTGATTTTCGTATCTTTTAACAATGAAAAATTTGATTATTTGTAGACATGCCAAGTCTTCATGGGATGATCCTTATATGGATGATCACCAAAGACCACTTGCTCCAAGAGGTTTACGAGATGCCCCTAGAATGGCTCAAAGGCTTAAAATAAGAGGTATTTCACCGGATTATTTCGTCTCCTCTGATGCGGAGCGGGCCAAAGCCACCGCCTTCATCACAGCCGAAAACCTCCACTTCCCCAAGGAAAGGGTCGTCCTGACTTCCCAGCTGTATCATGCCTCGGCCAGCACCATCCTAAAGGCCATTCAAGGCACTCCTGAAGGCAATAAAACGGTTTTGGTTTTTGGTCATAATCCTGGTTTTAATGACCTAATCGTCCACTTGGGCGGGCAGATCGACAACCTCCCCACCTGTGGTCAGTTTGCTTTTAGATTTGATGTGGATGCTTGGAAGGAAATCGACACCAAAAACGCCACGGAATGGTTTCTGGATTATCCCAAAAAACAGTAGATGCCAAGAAGGTTGTTTGAGAATCGTTTCTAGAACTTCCTTACATCCTGCAGCACTCCCTCAAACTCCCCTTCATGATGCAGTAGGTACAGCACCTTCTCGGCCACCGCAGCGGGAGTGGTCAGTTCTTGGTTGGCTTTAAAGGACTTGAACTTGTCCACATTGCTGAAGTCTGATGGCTTTGCCGAACGGATGGTTTCCTGCATGGGCGTATCCACAATCCCTGGTGAAAGCGCAAAATACCGGATCCCGTATCCTTTCAGATCACTTTCCTCCTGCGCCACACCCGTCATTCGGTTTAGGGCCGCCTTGGTACTGCAATATCCTGACCAGCCATCCATGTTTTTGGCTGCCGCCCCGGATGAGATGTTCACCACGGTCTTTTGAATGTCCTGATCGGCATATTTTTGGACAAATGCATTCATCAATATGGCCGGTGCTACGACATTGATGGCGTATATACTCGCTATACTTTGGGGTTCCAAGCTGCCAACAGGCGCTATTTCCCCTATCCACCCAGCATTATTGATCAAAGCGACCCGCTCAAAACGTCCCTGCGGAAAAATCCCGCCAAGCTTCTGGGGCAATGCCTCCACATCGGCCAGGTCAAGCGTAATATGCTTAAAATTAACAGAAGAATCCATGGATGAACGCGAAATTCCCACCACCATATTATTGGTATCTGCCACAAGGACATCCAACAGGCCTTTGCCCAATCCTTTGCTACATCCGGTTAAAATGAAGAGATTTTTCATGCTTGCTGATATTTTATGGTTGATCTTAACGATTCACGGTATTTGCCAGCCATAGACACTAACAAAGAAGCGATCCCATCACATGCACAGAATTGGCACCATGGGATCGCTTCGATGTGGGATACCCTCTTGACTCCCTCCTGCTAAATCTACAGGATATATTGTGACAGGTCCCTGTTTTGGACCAGTGAACTTAACCGTTCGCCTACCATGTCTTTGGTCACCATTATCTTTGAATTGGCCTCAATGGTATCCGGCACATCAAACAAAAAGTCATTTAACAGATGGCTCATCACCGTGTGCAGTCTTCTGGCACCGATATTTTCCACATCTTCGTTGATTTTAAAGGCAATGCGTGCGATTTCCTCTATGGCATCATCGGTATATTCCAGGGACACATCTTCCGCTCCAAAAAGTGCCTGATATTGTTTGGTCAAGGCATTTTTAGGCTCTCTAAGGATTCGGCTAAAGTCCTCTTGGGTCAGGTTGTCCAGCTCCACCCGGATCGGGAAACGTCCTTGCAATTCAGGAATCAAGTCTGACGGCTTGCTGACATGGAAGGCACCTGCTGCAATAAACAGCACATGGTCGGTATGCACCAAGCCGTATTTGGTGTTGACGGCACTTCCCTCCACGATGGGGAGTAAATCCCGCTGTACACCTTCCCTGCTTACATCAGGGCCATTTCCGCTTTTGCTGCTCTTGGCCACCTTGTCGATCTCATCGATAAAGATGATGCCATTGTTCTCTGCCAAGTGAATGGCTTCCTCTTTGACCTCATCAAAATCAATCAACTTGGACGCTTCTTCTTCCATCAAGATCTTTCTCGCTTCGGCGATGGTCACTTTCCGTTTCTTGGTCTTTTTGGGCATCATTCCGTTCAGCATATCCTGAAGCCCGGCCATGCTGGCGTCGTCCATCATGCCATTACCGATCATGCCTACGCCCACAGGGTTGGACTGCTTGACGTTTATCTCCACTTTGCGTTCCTCCAGTTCGCCATTTCTGAGTTTCTCCCTGAACCGTTCCCTGGTTTTTTCATTGAGCTCTTGCTCGGAAGCTTTTTCCGGATCAAAATCACCATTACTGGAGGTCGAGGTACTTCTGCCGGTACTGAAACCTGGGGCTTTGACCGGGGGGATAAGAATATCCAACAGGACATCCTCGACATTTTCGGCGGCCTTTTCCTTCACCTCTTCATTCTTGGCTTCCTTGACCAAATTGATGGATTGCTCCACCAGGTCACGGACCATGCTCTCCACATCCCTGCCCACGTATCCTACCTCGGTAAACTTTGAGGCTTCCACTTTGGTAAAAGGCGCGTTGGCCACCTTGGCCAATCTTCGGGCGATCTCGGTCTTCCCCACCCCTGTGGCACCGATCATCAGGATATTATTGGGAACAATATCCTTTTGGAGATCGCTCTTGACCATCATTCTTCTGATACGGTTTCGCAGGGCGATGGCCACATTTCTCTTGGCGTCGCGCTGGCCTATAATATATTTGTCCAGTTCGTGGACGATTTGCTTTGGTGTCAAATGATTAATTGCTTTCATAAACTGCTCTGATCAAGAAATCCAATTTGATTTCGTGGTTAACATTCATTTCGTTTGCTGTACCTTCTGTAAAAACATTTATGCCAAGTGAAAGTTCAGCTTAACTTCCCGCTGTTGATTGTCAAACGATATGCCACTAAAAATATATCGGCGGAACAGAGCTGCCTGTCCCGCCGATATTTTTATCAGGCTTGTACTGATTTTTGGTTATCCTCAAAGGTAAATTTCATAGGATGATCCACCTTTTGGTTTAGCAGCGCCAGTTCCAGGACTTCATTGACATTGTCCACAAAATGGAAGTTCACTCCTTTTACATAGCGCTCATGAATTTCTTCGATATCCTTTTGGTTGCGCTTACAGAGGATGATATCCTTGATACCGGCCCTTTTGGCTGCCAGGATTTTTTCTTTTATGCCACCCACGGGCATTACCTTTCCGCGAAGGGTAATCTCACCGGTCATGGCCAGTTTCGCTTTTACTTTCCGCTGCGTGTACAGGGAAGCCAAAGCAGTCAACATGGTGATCCCAGCAGAAGGGCCGTCTTTTGGCACCGCCCCGGCCGGCACGTGAACGTGCAGGTCATACTGGTCAAACACCCTGCTGTCAATGTTCAGTTGATCGGCTTTAGACCTTAAATAGGACATGGCTGTCATGGCCGATTCTTTCATCACATCCCCCAGCTGCCCTGAAAGGGTAAGTTTACCTTTTCCTTTGCTGAGCGAAGATTCCACAAAAAGAATTTCGCCCCCAACAGAAGTCCAGGCCAGACCGGTCACGACACCGGCCACACTGTTGTCCTGATAGATTTCCTTATCGAACATTTCGCCGCCAAGGATCTTTCGGACCATCTCAGGGGTGATTTTCTTCTGATAATCCTCCTCCATCGCAATGGATTTGGCCACATTCCTGATGACCGTACCGACCTGACGCTCCAGGCTACGCACACCGGATTCCCTGGTATAGCCTTCTATGATCTTTACGATCGCTGCTTTGTCAAAGCTGATGTCCTTGGCCTTCAGCCCATGTTCTTTCCGTTGTTTCGGAATCAAGTGCTTTTTGGCTATTTCCACCTTTTCCTCCATCGTATACCCGGTCACCTCGATGATTTCCATCCGGTCTCTGAGTGCCGGCTGGATGCTCTCCAGGGAGTTGGCCGTAGCGATGAACAGCACCTTGGAAAGATCATATTCCACTTCAAGGTAATTGTCCACAAAGGAGCTGTTTTGCTCGGGATCCAACACCTCCAAAAATGCTGAAGATGGATCTCCCCTAAAATCAGCACTCAATTTATCGATCTCATCCAACACATAAACGGGATTGGATGTCTGTACTTTCTTCATGTTTTGGATGATCTTACCGGGCATGGCTCCCACGTAAGTCTTCCGGTGGCCACGGATTTCGGCCTCATCGTGCATCCCGCCAAGGGACATCCGGATGTATTTTCTTCCCAAGGCCTTGGCGATGGATTTCCCCAACGAGGTCTTCCCGACTCCTGGAGGGCCATAGAGGCACAAAATCGGCCCCTTCAGGTCATTCTTAAGCTTGAGGACCGCTAAATATTCAATGATCCTGTCCTTCACCTTTTCAAGGCCGTGGTGATCCTTGTCCAAAATCTCCTTGGCCCGCTTCAGGTCAAAGTTGTCTTTCGTAAATTCATTCCAGGGCAAATCCACCATCAACTCTGCATAATTCAGCGCGATGGGATACTCTGCCGCCGATGGATTGACGCGAAGGATCTTATCCAGCTCTTTTTCAAAATGCTTGCCTACCTCTTCCGGCCACTTTTTCTTTCTTCCCTTCAGGCGGAGCTCCTCGACTTCCTTTTCAGGGCCCTCTTCGCCCAATTCCGTCTGAAGCACTTTCATCTGCTGGCGCAGAAAATAATCCCGCTGTTGCTGGTCAATATCGGTATGGACCTTTTTGTGGATTTCACTCTTCAATTCCAGCATCTGGATGTCCTTCATCATATACTCCAGCAGCAGCGTGGCCCGGTCCAGGCCGTCGTTGATTTCAAGCAGCTTTTGCTTGGCCTCTACTGGCGCATTGATATTGGAGGAAAGAAAATGGGTCAGAAATGCGGTATTGTCAATATTGTCCAAGGCCACCTGCGCCTCTCGAGGAATTTCAGGATTTAACTGCAATATTTTAGCGGCAGCCTCCTTAAGGGACTCTTCGAGGGCAGTGATCTGCTTATTGCCCTCAGGGAACGTTTCATCCAAATAGTCCACCTTGGCCTGAAAATAAGGCTCTTCCGTGATCGTCTCACGGATCTTGAAGCGTTTCTTTCCTTGAATGATAATGGTAGTATTGCCATCCGGCAAAACGATCATTTTAATGATCTTCGCAATGGTACCGACATGATAGATATCATCCCAGCCCGGATCGTCATTGTTTGGATTGATCTGTGCACAGACCCCAATCATTTTATCGCCCTTATGGGCCTTTTTGACCAACTTGATGGATCGCTGTCTTCCCACGGTAATGGGAATCACCACCCCTGGAAACAGCACGGTGTTCCGTACCGATAGGATGGGAATATCTTCAGCATAATTTTCGAGTCTCGCCTGCTCATCTTCCTCATCATCCGTGATCAATTGTATCAAATCTCCTTCTCCCGCAAAATCTCCCACGATCAAAGACTGATATAAGGAACTATCGTTTTTCTTCATATATACAGAATGACTGTTATTTTGTCATAGTTAAATTTACAATATAAACCTGACCTTTCTTCTTTTTTAGGCCTATCTATTCAACTCAATGGACATGCCAATAAAAAAAAAGGTACAAATTGGCAGGTTTTTTATTTTATCTGCTGTACATCTGCTACATTTCCACCACACAAAAAAGGGCAAAATCAATTTTGCCCTTTTGAATTTTATGATGTTCAGGAAAGGCATTTACCCTCCTGTAAACAATTTCAAAATATCATTTCCTATCGCAAAGACCATTAACGCCAGTAATAATACCATACCGACTTTTTGGGCATTTTCAAGGAACTTTTCGGAAGGGCTCCGTCCCGAGATCATTTCATAGAGTAAAAACACCACATGGCCACCGTCCAGCGCCGGAATAGGCAGCAGGTTCATAAAGGCCAGGATCATGGAAATCAGTCCCGTGATGCTCCAAAACTTCACCCAATCCCAACGGCTGCCATAAATCTTTGCCATGCCGATCGGACCACTGACGTTTCTCGTAGAAACCTCCCCTGTAAACATCTTGCCCAAGGCTTTCGCATTGACGATGACTACGCTAAAGGCCTTTTCGGTCCCTTTAACGATGGATTCGTTGAGGCTATATTGTTTCCTTACCGGCTCTATCAGGTAATTTACCTGAATACCTATCATACCGTCTTCCGGAATGACCACTTGTCCTTCCAGCATGCTTCCGCTCCGCTCATAGGCCAGGGAGATCTGCTCCCCTGCATGGTCTTCCAATTTCTGGTGAAAATCATTAAAATACCTGACCGGTTCTCCATTCACGGCCACAATCTTATCGCCTTTCTCCAAGCCTAGCTGAGCAGCTGGCGTCCCTTTAAAGGACTCCTCCACTACAAAGGGCAACCCAATATCAATGAAATTGGACATGGCCTCCTGATTGGAAAAGGAATTGATAAACCCTCTCGGAATATCTATTTGGATGATTTTGCCGTCCCGCTCCACGGTATAATAACCGTTCTCGCTCAACAACACGTCACCACTGGACAGGTCGGAAAGACTTTGGTAGGTATGACCGTTGACATCCAACACCTTATCTCCATCCTGGAAGCCTATTTGCTTACCGATATCATAAGCCACTATACCGTGCTCGATCACCTGATCCCGGGAGAAATACGTCTCTCCACGATCATAGGTCAACGCGATAAAGATCAACACCCCGGTAATGACATTCACGATAATTCCGCCCAGCATCACGATCAATCGCTGCCAAGCGGGCTTTGCCCTGAATTCCCATGGTTGGGGTTCGGAAGAAAGCTGCTCGGTATCCATGGACTCATCGACCATTCCCGAGATTTTCACAAAACCGCCCAAAGGAATCGCTCCCAGGGAATATTCTGTTTCTCCGTACTTAAACCCGATGATTTTGGGAGGAAATCCAATTGAAAACTTCTCCACACGCATCCCAAACATTTTGGCAGCCAGCATGTGGCCTCCCTCGTGCAAGCCCACCAAAATAGATAGCCCCAGCAAAAGCTGGCCTACCATAATCAAAGTATCCATATATTACTTGTTAATCTTTATTAATTCTTCTGTTTTCACTCTTGCCATCTTGTCGGTAGCGACAAAATCCTCCAATTTTGGAGACTGCACATAATCGACAGCGGCCATGGTTTCGGCAATGATATCCGACATTTCCAGAAATCCTACCTGATCCCTCAAAAATGCAACCACAACTACTTCGTTTGCCGCATTGAGGACGCACGGAGCGTTCCCTCCCCTCTCCAATGCATCAAAAGCCAATTGGAGGTTCTTAAAAGTTTCCAAATCGGGTTTCTCAAAATCCAATGAAGGATACTGCATGAAGTCAAATCGCGGAAATTCGGACACTAACCTGTCCGGATATGTCAAGGCGAATTGAATGGGAATACGCATATCCGGCAGCCCAAGTTGTGCCTTTATGCTTCCATCCTCAAATTGTACTAACGAATGGATAATGGATTGCGGATGTACGACCACCTCAATTTGTGCCGGACGAACACCAAAAAGCCACTTCGCCTCGATCACCTCCAGGCCTTTGTTCATCAAGGAAGCTGAATCGATCGTAATCTTGGCCCCCATGTCCCAGTTGGGATGTTTTAACGCCTGTTCTTTGGTGACCGTTTCCAAGAAAGAGCGGTCTTTCCCACGAAAAGGACCTCCCGACGCCGTCAGGATTAATTTCTCAATGGGATTATGAAATTCCCCGACCAAGCATTGGAAGATGGCCGAATGCTCTGAATCGACGGGATAAATGTTCACCCCTTTTTTCTTGGCCAGGTCAGTGATCAGTTCACCTGCCACCACCAAGGTTTCCTTGTTGGCCAAGGCAATTTGCTTTCCTGCATTGATGGCACTGATGGTCGGCAACAGCCCCGAATAGCCTACCAAAGCCGTTAGCACCACGTCAATAGTATCCATCTCCACCACCTGTGCCAACGCCTGTTCTCCGGCATAAACCTTGATAAAATGAGGTTCTAATGCTTCTTTAAGCGTTGCATAGTGTGATTCATTGGCGATGACTACAGCATTTGGCTGGAACTCCAAGGCTTGCTGGATCAATAAGTCCACATTGTTTTGGGCCGTCAATACTTCTACCTCAAAATGCTCCGCATGGCTTTTGATCACTTCTAGTGCCTGTGTGCCAATACTTCCTGTAGAACCCAATAGGGCCACGCGTTTTTTATTTGACATTGATGTCTCTTTTCTCCTTGGCAAGGGCCGAAGACCCGCACCAAGGTACTCAAACCTATCTCAATAAGCTGACAAATTTACAAGCTTCAAAGACTTTTCCTCGGTTTTTTTGCCACTTTTTCAGCCTGAGGTACTTTGGCATTGCTTTGGCCTGATTTTTCTTATACCCTAACTTCCAAAATAAAGCCAAAACGATCCATCGCACTGGATTTATTAAAAATTGTTAAAGCGATGACCGAAAAACAGATTTAAGCGTAAATTGACCAAAAAACGCAACGATAACTTAACCTTATAACCATACGTCTCATGCAAAAAAGCTTCACTACTTTCATGTTGGCCTTTGTAGCCGGACTGCTTGGCGCCTGGACATATCAGCAGTTTTTTTTGACTGATCTTTCGCTTGCAGGGCATCCATCGGCCGACACGCAATTCACATCTCATCAAATCAATAATTTCACCGAATCAAATGCCCCCACTACCAGTGGCAAGGCCAATGGTTTGCCGGTGTCTTTTGTGGAAGCCTCGGAACGCAGTACCGAATCGGTGGTGTTCATCAAAAACTTCTCGGGCACTGACTACCGAAGATACAGCATATTTGACTATTTCTTTGGTCCACAGGGCGGAAGTCCCCAGCGGGTAAGCACGGGATCAGGGGTCATTTTCAGTGAAGACGGGTACATCATCACCAATAACCACGTCGTAGAAGATGCCGAGACCTTGGAAGTCATCCATCAGAAAAAAACCTATAAAGCCAAACTAATCGGCACAGATCCAAATACGGACATTGCTGTGCTGAAGGTCGATGCCGAAGGCCTCCCCGCCATCAAAAAAGGCAGCAGCCGAGACCTCCAAATCGGTGAATGGGTCATCGCCGTGGGCAATCCATTTAACCTTACCTCTACGGTTACTGCGGGGATCGTCTCTGCCAAGGAGCGGCAAATCAATATCCTCGGAGGTGATTTTCCTTTGGAATCATTTATCCAAACGGATGCGGCCATTAACCCCGGCAACTCCGGAGGGGCCCTTGTCAATGTCAATGGAGAACTTGTCGGCATCAACACCGCCATCCTTTCCAAAACGGGGACCTATACCGGCTATGGCTTTGCGGTCCCGGTGGACATCGCTGCCAAAATCGCCAATGACCTGATCAACTACGGCGAAGTGCAGAAGGCCATTCCCGGTGTGAGCACGGAAGAAATCACCCCTGAAATCGCCGAAAAAATGGGGCTCGAATCATTGGACGGCGTGATCGTAAACCATATTATCCGCAATGGCGCAGCAGAAAAAGCGGGCATGGAAGTCGGAGACATCATTATCGGCATCGACGACACCGAAGTGAATGGCAAAGGCAGTTTTGAAGAGGCCTTATCTTATCACTACCCTGGGGACCAAGTCACCCTACGGTACCTCCGTGAAAACAAGCAAAAAAGGGCAGACATCACCCTTCAAAACCTTCAAGGAGGCACTGGGGTGATCGAAAAGGCCTTTTTCTCTTCTGCTTTGCTGGGAGCAAAACTGGAAGCGGTAAATACAGTGGACAAAGACCGCTATGAAATTGATTATGGTGTCAAAATCACCGCCCTCACCAGAGGATACCTCAGTGAACTGGGGCTAGGGAATGGCTTTATTCTCACTGAGGTAAATGGGGAACCGGCAGAAGATCCGGACGAAATCGGCACTTTCTTGGAAGAATACAGCGGCCGACTGGTACTGGAAGGCATCACCCCTCGGGGAAGGGTATTCCGACAATCCTACAGCGTCAGGTAGCGGTAATTTAGATAGAAATTAAATTTGGGAAGCACCGGTTAAATTCGGTGCTTTCTTTGTTAGATTTTTGTAGATTTAGAAAAAGGACACCCGCTATGAAAACACAACCGCTAAACTGTGAGCAATGCTTCAACAACTTTCAGGATTCACTTTCGGAATTACAGGAGGTGATCGAGGAAATCAACCTCAGAGGAGTTAACCCCAAAAACGAACAGCACCTACACCGATCATTTGAGCTGACGCATGAACTGGCCCTGAACGCCATGTCCGAATATTTCCGTAAACAAGGAAGGCCTCCCTACAGCGGTTCCAGGGACATTACCCTGGATGCCTTTAACGAAGAGTTGATCGATGACGGCAAAGGTTGGCTGGACATGATCATCTGTCGCATCAAAGCGACCCCTGTCTATACCGAAGACGTTCACAAAAATGTCTCCCAGAACATTTTGAAAAATTACATTCACCTGTTCGAAAATTTCGAGAAAAAGATGAAAATGGCATTGGACCAATAAGTGTTTTTGAAATTTTTATCATTTTTTTCTTGCCCGCTGTAGCACATTATCAAGGGGATACGTCTTGGGTGAAAAAGGATTTTTAACCTAACATATTTAAGCCATGAAAACACCATTACGCTCATCATCAGCATTCCTCCGCTACTTATTTATCTTCGTGGTTGCCGTAGGCTTTAATTCTTGTCAGGACCAAGTAGAAAGCACGTATACTTATCAGGCCAAAATCCCTGTATCCATCAAAACGGAAGTTTTCAGGGACATGTACGTCGGCCCTGTCGGCCCGCGTGACATCAATCGAAAAGGAAAAATCTATATTTTCAATGATTTCCTGTTCATCGGAGAGCCCAACAAGGGCATCCATGTCATCGACAACACCAATCCTGCCAATCCAACGAATATCAGCTTCATAGAAATTCCAGGCGCAGCGGATTTGGCCATAAACGACAACATCCTTTATGCCGACAGCTATATTGACTTGTTGTCTTTTGACATCAGTGATCCGCGCGACATCTCGCTGGTCAACCGCGAAGAGGACGTTTTTACCAATTTTTACATCGATCAGGAAGCGGAAACCTTCACGTATTATAAAGATACTGTCATCACCTCAAAAGACCCCATCAGAAGGTGGGGAGGAGGAGGAATATGGCTGGATGCCATGAGTTTTTCCAATGCAGAGGCCGGTGGTGGACAGGGCAATTATGGCCAGGGCGGCAGTATGGCCCGGTTTACCCTCGCCAATGAACACTTGTACACCGTGGACGATTCAGAACTTCGGCTCTTTGACATCTCCGATAAGGCCGATCCGGAATTTGTCAAGCAAATCCCTTTGGGCTGGGGAATAGAAACCATTTTTCCTTTTAAAGACAAACTTTTCATTGGCTCCACTACAGGCATGCACATTTATGACATCTCGGTTCCTGCAGCCCCGCAGCAGCTATCGGTTTACTCGCACATTACCAGTTGTGACCCGGTAGTCGCCAATGATGATTATGCCTTTGTCACGCTAAGATCCGGTAACTTTTGCCAGCAAGGCGTGAACCTTTTGGAAGTACTGGACATCACCGATCCATCATTGCCAAAACTGCTCAAGTCCTACCCAATGGACAATCCTCACGGCTTGGGCCTAGCGGGAGATTACCTCTATGTTTGTGAAGGCGAATACGGACTGAAGAGCTTTAATGTATCCGATGTCCTGAAAATTGACGAAAACCAACTGGAGCACCTGAAAGGGCTGAATGCCTTTGACCTCATCCCAGGCCCCAAATCGCTTATCGTCATTGGCAACAGTGTCATCACACAATACGATTACAGTACTCCCAGCAAACTCAAACAACTGAGTACCATCACAATCAAATAAAATCCTCTGCGCTAAACCGGCACAATATGAAATTTACTTTTAAGGCTATTAGTTGGACTGTTTTAACTTTGGTGATAATGCTTTTTTTCAAAGGAAGTGGCTGTGCGCAGTCACTTCCTTTCTCAAACCATACCGAAATAGGCCTCCTTCAAAACAACCAAGCCATTGGCCCGCACACTTCCTTTACGTTCCAAACGTTTAACGGCGTAAAAGCAAACCGTTGGCTAAGCCTGGGATTCACCACTGGGGTAGATACCTATCAAGAAATCGAGATTATCCCTCTCGCTCTTGGCGCAAGAGGAGAGGTTCCCTCAGACACCAAATTTTCCACCTTATTTGGTCTGGACATCGGATTGGGAAGCCCAATTTTCGAAAAGGATACGGACACCGCCTGGACAGAGGGAGGGTTTTTATTTAACCCTATCGTCGGTTTACTGATGAAAACGGGCGGAAAAGCCAAAATCAGTCTTACCGCAGGCTACAAAAGGCAGATATTTTATGAATACACAGGAGTCCTCGACCCCACCAACACCGCTACTGAAAATGGACTTCCAGATGGATACCGATCGGTCAATCAGGACAAATTCATCTTTAATCGGGCATCTATAAGATTGGGAGTATTTTTCTAATTAGTTGGCAGATAAAAAGTGGCAGGTTATTTTTGAAGGATAATTGCAAGTTTTAAAAGCCATTTCCATTTTCAATTCATAAATGGCCGACACTTCATTCCTGATATTCCATGATGAGAAAACCCCTCTTCTTGGCATTCGCCCTGCTATTCACTTGGGCATGCAGCAGCCCAAAGGAACAAAAAGGCAGCGCTGAACTACAAGAAATAACGTTAGACTATGCCGTAGGCTTTGACCTCTATCAAGGAGCGGGGTACAAAGTAGTGGAAGTCTCCAAGGGATTCCCCGGTAACCACCAACCCTTTCGTTACTTGGTGAAAGAAGATACTACCATTGAAGTGCCTGAAGAAAACTACGATGCGGTCATTGAAGTGGATGTACAAACGGTCATCTTGACCTCCACCACACAAGTGCCCCATTTGGTCGCACTGGAGATCCCCGACCGCCTCATTGCCTTTCCAAACCTCGACCTGATCTCCTCCATGCCCATCCGAAAGCGCATCGATGAGGGGACGGTAGACGAGCTGGGAAGTGGTGCACAATACAATACCGAGAAAATCATTGACCTATCCCCTGACTTACTGGTGATATCCACCCTTGGCGATAACCTCAAGGACTTGCAGCTAATGAGCAAGGCCAACATCCCGGCTGTCATCAATGGCGACTATGTCGAACAGCACCCTTTGGGCAGGGCGGAGTGGATCAAATTCACCGGAGCATTAACGGGCAGGCTCAAGGAAGCAACCGCCTATTTTGACAACATCAAAAGCAACTACCTCAACCTTAAGAAAGCGGTTCAGGACACCACCTTTTCCGCTGTCCCAACTGTTTTGAGCGGAAACATGTACCGTGACATTTGGTATGCCCCATCCGGCAACAACTGGGGAGCCATTTTTCTGGAAGATGCAGGTGCCGACTATATTTTCAAGGATCAGGAAAGCGCCGGAAGCCTGCAATTGAGCTATGAAACGGTACTGGACAAGGGACTGAATGCAGACATTTGGATCAGCACCGCTGAATTTGGCTCCTTGGCACAAATGGCCGCTGCCGATGCCCGCTACACCCAGTTCAGTGCTTTCCAAACAGGAAACGTCTATACATTTGCCAACACTCGGGGGGCTACCGGTGGCCTGGAGTATTTCGAATTGGGCTACACACGACCGGATATCATCCTGAAAGACTTGATAAAAATCTTCCACCCCGGCCTTATCCCCGATTATGAACCTTATTTTTACCAAAAGCTAAAATAATCCCGGTCTTTGGAAAAAGGAACCAGTCATATCGCTGTAAAAACGCTCTTGTCGATCGGATTGCTTTTGGTGCTGTTTCTGGTCAATATCAGCATGGGCTCTGTCCATATTCCCCTTGGGGATGTGCTGGACGCCCTGACCGGGAAAGACATGGCCAAGGCAAGCTGGCAGACCATCCTTTTTGAATACCGGATTCCCAAAGCCTTTACTGCCTTGGTCGCAGGCGTCGGACTTTCGGTCAGCGGTCTCCAAATGCAGTCTTTTTTCCGAAATCCCTTGGCAGGTCCCTTTGTCTTGGGCATCAGTTCAGGAGCAGGATTAGGTGTGGCGCTTTTGATATTGGGCGGAAGTGCTTTTGGTTGGTCGCTTACCAACAGCACCGGAAGTTATTTGTCTTGGGGCATCTGGGGAGTGATCATCGCCGGCAGTGTCGGTGCCATCTTGATATTGCTCCTTATGAGCTTTACCGCCTGGAGGGTAAAAAGCAGTGCGACCTTGCTTATCATCGGGCTGATGTTCGGAAGCGCATCGGGCGCCATAGTAAGTGTCCTTTCCTATTTTGGCAACGCGGAAGACCTTAAGCTGTTTACCATCTGGTCGATGGGCAGCCTCGGCGGGATCAGCGGGGGACAGCTCCAAGTGTTTGCGGGAGTGGCCGTCCTGGGACTTATCCCAGTCATTCTCCAAATCAAATCCTATAACGCCATGCTGATGGGAGAGCGCTACGCCAAAAGCATGGGCATCAACATCCGTGCATTGCGATGGACCATGATTTTGAGCACCGGCATTTTGGCCGGAAGCGCAACGGCCTTTTGTGGCCCCATAGCGTTTATCGGCATTGCCGTACCCCACTTGGCAAGGATTCTCTTCAGGACCAGTGACCACAGGGTACTCTTCCCTGCCACGGCCTTGATCGGCGCATCCTTTTTATTGGTAAGTGATGCCATCAGCCAGTTGCCCGGATTTGCAGAAACCTTGCCTGTCAACATCATCACCTCGCTCTTTGGAGCTCCACTGGTGATCTGGTTGATCTTGAAACGAAACTTTATTAGTGATTTTTGATGGACAAGGCCAATTACATACTGGAAGGAAAAAACGTCGCGATCGGATATCGAAAAGGAAAATACCCCCTAAAGGTGAGCGAACACCTTGATTTCCAACTTTCCGCCGGGAAGCTCACGTGCCTGCTGGGGCCAAACGGCGTAGGAAAATCCACCTTGATCAAAACCCTCATGGGCCAACTCCCTCCCTTGGCAGGTGACATTACTTTTGCGGGAATCCCTTTACACCAACAGCACCCACGGCAACTGGCCCAAAAAATCAGCGTCGTCCTGACCGACAGGATCACCGCCGGCAACCTGACGGTACAGCAACTAGTAGCCTTGGGACGGACTCCCTTTACCAACTGGCTGGGAAAGCTCTCCTCCGAGGACCAACACATCATCAAAGAAGCCCTCCAGGCCACCAAAACCCTCTACCTGAAAGATCAGCTGATCAGCGAAATCAGTGATGGCCAACTTCAGAAAGTCATGATTGCACGGGCGCTGGCCCAGGACGGCCAGCTGATTATCCTGGATGAACCTACCGCCCATCTGGATCTCATCAACCGCTATGAGACCATGCACCTCTTGCGTGAAATCACCAAGCGACAGGGAAAATCCATTTTAGTCGTCACACATGACCTGGAAATTGCCGTAGAAACTGCCGACCACCTGTGGATCATGCAATGTGGCGAGCCCTTGACCACCGGAACGCCCGAAGACCTGATCATTTCCGACAAGATCAATTTGCTTACCACTGGATCTGGACTTGCTTTTGACAAGAACACGGGGAAAATCAGGCTCACCAGCCCTCGGGACCTTATCAACATTCAAGGCCCTCCCCACCTTGTCCAATGGCTGAAACTTGCCCTGCTTAAAAATGGAATCACCCTTCCCCAGCGCATTGTTATCAATGTCACCGATGCCCCACCAACCTTTGGCATTACAGGGGATGGCTATACAGAAACGGTGCATGATATTCAGTCGGTCATTTCACGACTCCATGAACGCTTGGACAGCGACAGCCATTCTTAAGCACATAGCATGATGCCCGGCACCAGCCCATAAAGCGGTATAGTACCGCCCCGATAAGCCAATTTCCTCGGGACAACCACAAAATAACAAACCGTCTATTGTTCCTGAAAAAATGGTTTCTTAAAGGCTTATCCTGACCATTTTACAACCAAAAACTATTAACCCTATCTTTTTTATAGGGTTTTATTTTTCTTGAAACAATTTTCCTTTATATTTGTCATACTAATAATTGCGATGACAAAAGAACAATTTAGTCAATATTCGTTTTTGCTGGACAGGACCGCCAGAAGGGTAAAGCAATACGCCCAGCAAAAATTTAAGGTAGGGGATTTTGATGTCACCGTGGACCAATGGCTTGTGCTTAAGCACTTGGCCGAAAACGAGGCTTTAAGCCAGACGGAATTGGCCACTTTGGTGTTCAAGGATCAACCTACCTTGACCAGGATTATCGACATACTATGCAAGAAGGGGTATGTCCAGCGAGTGCAGCACCCTGAAGATCGAAGGAGTTTCCAACTGCTGCTTACCACCGCAGGAGAGGAAAAAGTAGCGGAGCTCAAGCCCAAAATAAGCGGCATTCGGGAAAAAGCTTGGGAAAACTTGGGCCAAAAGGATTTTGAAGAATTCAAGCGGATTCTTAATACGATCTACACTAATTTAGAATAGTTTTAAATAAAACATGGAATTACCTGTTTTCCTCTTTATATTTGCACGGAAAACCGAACAATTCCAATCACTTAAGGAAAGTAACTACATAATTTTACCATGATAACAACTGACATTTGCATCGTCGGAGCAGGACCTGTAGGATTATTCACTGTATTTGAAGCAGGTTTGTTGAAAATGCGTTGTCACCTGATTGACGCATTGCCACAGGTAGGGGGGCAGCTCTCTGAAATATATCCGCAGAAACCTATTTATGATATTCCGGGCTATCCTGAGGTAAAGGCTCAGGAATTGGTGGACAACCTGATGAAACAAATCGAACCGTTCAATCCTAGTTTTACCTTAGGTGAGCGTGTGGATTACCTTGCCAAGCAAGATGACGGTTCATTTGTGATCACCACCAGTGACAAGACCAAGGTCCACGCACAGGTCATTGTCATTGCCGGCGGATTGGGTTGTTTCGAACCGAGAAAGCCTGTTTTGGAGAACCTGGAAAACTTCGAAGGAAAGGGCATCACTTATATGGTGAAGGACCCTGAGCAGTTCCGTGACAAAAAAGTCATCCTAGCCGGTGGTGGGGACTCTGCATTGGACTGGACCATCTTCCTTTCGGATGTCGCTGAAAAAGTAACGTTGGTGCACAGAAACGAAACTTTCCGAGGAGCTCCTGATTCTGCTGCCAAGGTATTTGACATGGCCAATAACGGAAAAATCGACCTTATCCTAAGCTCAAACCTGACTAAAATCTCAGGCAACGGCCACCTTCAGAGCGTGTCGATGAAAAACAAAGCCAAGGAAGAAATCACCGTGGACGCCGATTACCTAATTCCTCTATTTGGCCTTAGTCCAAAACTGGGGCCAATTGCTGAATGGGGATTGAACATCGATAAAAACGCTATTGAAGTTGATACGACAGATTACTCCACCAATGTAGAACGAATCTATGCCGTGGGCGACATCAACACCTATGAAAACAAGCTAAAACTGATCCTTTGTGGGTTCCACGAAGCAGCCTTGATGTGCCACAGCGCATTTAAATATGTCTATCCGGATCAAAAATTAAGCTTTAAATACACCACGGTTAATGGCGTAAATGCATTTTAATTGTAAATTTGCGGTATGGTAACATTTGAAGTAGAAGATCACGACGGCAACCGTCAGCCGATAGAAGCTCCGGATGATATGGGGCTGAGCTTAATGGAAGTTTTGAAAGCTTCCGAGTATCCTGTTTTGGCCACTTGTGGCGGCATGGCACTTTGTGCCACGTGTCATGTGGAAGTACTTGGTGGAAAAGACGGTCTGGGAGAAGCCACGGATGTGGAACTCGACCAACTGGAGGCCCTGCCAGAAATGTACGACACCAGCAGGCTTGCTTGTCAAATCAGGATCAGCGACGAACTGGAAGGAGCCGTCTTCAAGCTAAGAGGAGAAGACCAATAAATAAAAATCAACATTATCTAAAGGCAAACCATTACATTTGGTTCGCCTTTTTTATTTTTACGCCGTTAAGATAAAGGGCTTCCCCAACAGCCATTGACCTGATGCCCTTTCAGCACTAGCCTGGGATCAAGCAATATTTCTGGCAGGATGATTTTTGGCTCTTATGAAAGAAAATTTCAAACCGCTAAAACGATGGTTTTCCTCCATCCGCACGAACGGGTTTTAGCGGGAAGTTATGGAGAATAGGGCGGTCAATGCGGCTAAAACGGAAAACGTTGGTTGGGTTAATTTACCATGGGCTTCACCCATGGCTAGGAATGTGCCGCCCCTTCGGGGCTAACTTTCGAGGTTACATCATACACAATAACACGGATTTGCCATTTCTTAAGCATCCTATCTGTGTTTATTATCGTTCATCCGCGACCAAACAGCAACCAAAGGTAGCAAAGAACATATTTACCATGTATCAAGTACTTTTTCCAAGCTTCTTTCTTATTCTTCTATTAGAACCGACATTATCCGAATGGCCGCTTTGGTCAACACCGTCCCTGGCCCAAAGACCTCCAGCACACCTTTTTCTTTTAGAAATTCATAATCATGCGGAGGAATGACACCTCCTGCCACCACCAAAATATCAGGCCGCCCCATTTCCTCCAGTGCTATGATCAGTTGGGGAATGAGTACCTTGTGTCCACCAGCCAGTGAAGAGGCTCCGACCAAGTGGACATCGTTTTCCACTGCTTGCTTGGCCACCTCTTCGGGTGTCTGAAACAAAGGGCCAATATCCACATCAAACCCCATGTCCGCCATTCCTGAGGCAATAACCTTCGCCCCACGGTCATGGCCGTCCTGGCCCATCTTGGCAATCAGGATCCGGGGCCTTCGCCCTTCCAGTTTTTCAAACCTTGCCGTTAGTGTCAGCGCTTCCTTGAACAACTCATCATTCCCAGCCTCTGAAGAATAGACTCCTGAAACTACTTGGTTCTTTGCACGATGACGTCCATACACTTTTTCCATAGCCATTGATATTTCTCCTAAAGTAGCTCTTTCTCGAGCAGCTTCTACTGACAATTCCAACAAATTCCCCTCTCCTGATTTGGCCGCCTGGGTAATCGCCTCCAAGCTTCGGGCAACTGCCGCTGCATCCCGATCATTCTTGAGCTGGGAAAGCCTGGCCTGCTGCTGTTTCAGCACTGCCTCATTGTCCACCTCCAGAATATCAAAATCTTCCTCCTCGTCCACTAAGAAACGGTTTACCCCCACCACTATTTCCTTACCTTGATCCACCTTGGCCTGTCTGCGGGCTGCGGCTTCTTCTATCATTTGCTTGGGCAATCCTGCCTCGATGGCCTTGGCCATTCCTCCCATTTTCTCCACTTCCTGTAAATGCGCCCAAGCCTTCTTCACCAAGTCTTCGGTCAGCTCCTCCAGCAAAACGCTCCCTCCCCAAGGATCCACGACCTTCCGAAGGCCATATTCCTCACGAAGGATCACCTGTGTGTTGCGCGCAATGCTCGCCGAAAAATCAGTTGGCAAGGCAAACGCTTCATCGAATGCATTGGTATGCAATGACTGGGTATGCCCCATCACCGCCGCCAACGCCTCAATGGTGGTCCTGGCCACATTGTTAAACGCGTCCTGCTCGGTCAATGACCAACCTGATGTCTGACAATGGGCACGTAACTTTAGGGATTTTGGATGGGTTGGTCTAAATTCCTTCATCAACTTTGCCCAGAGCAACCTTCCCGCCCGGAGCTTGGCGATCTCGGTAAAGTGATCCATCCCCACGCCCCAAAAAAACGACAACCTTGGCGCAAAATCATCAATGGCCAAACCAGCCTTTAGGCCAGTCCGCACATATTCCAGCCCATCTGCCAAGGTATAGGCCAGTTCCAGCTCAGGGGTGGCCCCTGCCTCAAGCATATGATAGCCCGAGATGGAAATGGAATTAAAGGCAGGCATATTTTTGGCCGTGAAAGCGAAGATATCGGCGATAATCCTGAGGGAAGGCTCCGGGGGATAGATATAGGTATTGCGCACCATGAATTCCTTCAAAATATCATTTTGGATGGTGCCCTTCAGCTGATCCAACGGAACGCCTTGCTCTTCAGCCGCCACAATATAAAACGCCATAACGGGAATCACAGCACCATTCATCGTCATGGACACAGACATTTTATCCAGTGGGATGCCGTCAAAAAGCAGCTTCATGCCCAGCACAGAATCTATGGCCACCCCTGCCTTTCCCACATCGCCCTGCACCCGCGGATGATCTGAGTCATAGCCCCTGTGGGTAGCAAGGTCAAACGCCACAGAAAGTCCCTTTTGGCCAGCTTCAAGATTCTTTTTATAAAATGCATTGGAAGCCTCCGCTGTAGAAAAACCGGCATATTGTCGCAATGTCCAAGGCCGAGTCAAGTACATGGTACTGTATGGCCCCCGAAGAAAAGGGGCGATTCCTGCTGCATACCGAACATGATCGGGCCTTGGACGATCTGCTGCTTCCATGAATGGCTCGGCTTGGGATAACTTGGTCAAATCCGGTCTCATAACTGACTGCTTTTACGGGCCTCGGCAATCCTTGGCAGCATCCCATACCATCCACCAACAGCTTCCTGCTCCAAAAGTCCTTTTTTTACTTTTGCCAAAAGGGTATCCATCAAATACTCCAAGTAAAAGGTTCCCTCCGTGGCATCTCCTCGTCGGTCAAAATGGCTTTCGTATTGCAGCAAATTGGAGATGTTAGCGGCTATCCTCTTGGGAAATACAGATGATTTGTCCTCGGTATGTTCTTGGACCCATAAGGTATGTGTACCGCCCAGAATGGCCATCATGGCCTCCATCGTATTCCTTACCATATTCTTATAAACATCCGCCTCCTCTCGCTTGACCATTCCCGTGGTGGAAAATATCTGCACTGAAAACCTCCCCCCTTCTCCCGCTCCCCCAGAATAAAGGCTGGTCAACTGTTCAAATAAAATTCTGAGGGCCTTTAGCTTGGCTATTTGCAAAAAATAATCCTTGCCGATCCCCAAAAAGACAAACAAGTTTCCCTCCACCTCCTTAAGGTAAAAACCCTTTTCGGTCAGTACATCCACCACCTCTATGAACACCCCCAATCCCAAGATAAGCTCTTCGGATACATTAAAACCTTTTTTTTGGTAGTAGGAGAAGTCCAGGCATAGCCCCTTGAACTCGGGAAAATCCTTTGTGACAGAATGAAGCCAAACGACCTGAGCCGCAACTTGCTGCTTCGAGCCCCCTGAATGGCCACTCTCAGCCCAGGCATCCCAAATCACCCCTCCTCGGAGCTTTTGCGGATCCGGAAGTTTTTTCCTTGCCCATTCAAGAAAAGCGCTTACGGTTTCATCCACTTCTCCCATAGGCATGAGCCAGATGGTCAGGTACTCTGGCTGCAGGTCGGGCAAAAGGTCATCCAGATTACCACTTCCAGACCACTGGACCACTATTCCGTCAATTCCAAGCCCCAATACCCTGGTGACGGTTTCGGCAGGATCTGTATCCAAGTTGATACTGGAAACATTCTCCCACTGATGCCTTTGGGGATTTTCTGGGATTTGTCGGCTATCGGATATCTTACGCGGAAAAGAATGGCTGTCTTCTTCCGTATAAAAAGGAGCGTATTCTATTTGCTCAAAATCATCCCACACCAATAGTTCATTAAAGTGCTTTGCTCCGGTATCTTTAAGGGCTTGGTCAATCCAGTCCTGCTTTAAAGGAGGAGAAAAGCCATAAAAATCATGATCGGTCATATTGGGGATGGGGTTTGGTCACAACTGATAACTTATCAACTTTAAAAATAAGGATTTCGTCCAAAATTCCTATTGTTTATTCCCCTACTATCTCCCAGTGCTATTAGCAGATTTGAGTTCTTATTCCCATAATATTTTTGTATATTCCAAATTGGTATTACATCGCACTAAAGCAAGCCCTTAAAAGGACTCCATACCCCAGAGATAAATGAACGAAAGAAGGCAGAATAATACATGCTGCCTTGGGAGCATATTCTTTTCTCTGGATTTGGATAAAATATTTTGAAATAACATCACTACCTGATTAACTAAAAAAAAGCAATAAACACCATGACCTTAACAGAAAACTCCAGCTAAGTCAAGCAATTTTAGATTTTTAATTTAGATATATTTTCCCCAAATTTGTTGCCCTTCAATGGTGAAGAGGAGCATCTAAAATTCTTTCTTGTAACTTATTATAAATGAATTCAGAGGCCAAAGCAGTATGGGATGAGTGTTTGCGTGTCATTGAAGAGCACGTAAATGAACAAAGCTTTTCCACATGGTTTAAACCCATAAACCCTGTGCGTTTGGATGGTTCTGTACTCACCATTCAGGTTCCCAGCCAGTTCTTTTACGAATGGTTAGAGGACAATTATGTACAGGTCTTGAAGTTGGCCATTAAAAACATCCTCGGCCCCAATGGCAAATTGGAATATGCCGTGGTAGTGGACAGGGGAAACTCCCAGAACCAGCCCTATGTGGTCAGCTATCCACAAGGGAATATCAGCCCAAACAAGAAAAAGAATGAAAAGCCGGTAAAAGAGGAACGAAGGAGCCCTTTTGAAATGCAATCCCTGGATTCTCAGGCATTGCTGAAATCCAATCTAAATCCGAATTACACCTTTAATTCATATATTGAGGGGGACTGTAACCGCTTGGCAAGATCCGCCGGGTATGCAGTAGCGACCAAGCCAGGGGTCACCTCTTTTAACCCATTAATGATATATGGAGGGGTCGGACTGGGCAAAACCCACTTGATCCAAGCCATCGGCAATGAAATCAAGAATGGACCGGAAGACAAATTTGTACTGTATGTTTCTTCAGAGAAGTTTGTCAATCAATTCATGGATTCCATTAAAGATGGGAACGTAAAAAGCTTTACCAATTTTTACATGCAGGTGGATGTCTTGATCATCGATGATATCCAGTTTTTGGCAGGGAAAGACAGGACCCAGGAAATGTTCTTCCATATCTTCAACCACCTTCACCAAAGCAAAAAGCAAATCATCATGACCTCCGACTGCCCTCCCAGAGATCTCAAGGGGCTGGAGGAAAGGTTGCTTTCCCGTTTTAAATGGGGCCTCACCGCTGACCTTCACATGCCTGATTTCGAAACCAGGGTGGCCATCATCAAACGCAAAATGCAGTCTGAAGGAATTTACATCCCCGATGATGTGATCGAATATTTGGCCTACACCGTGGACACCAATATCCGGGAACTGGAGGGCGTATTGATTTCCCTGATCGCCCACGCCTCTCTAAACAGGGTGGAGATAGACCTTGGATTAGCCAAGACGATCATGAAGAACATCGTCAAGGACATCGAAACAGAGGTCGGGATTGACTTCATACAGAAAACGGTTTCAGACTATTACGGCATCAAACTGGACGACCTCAAAGCCAAAACCCGGAAAAAGGAAATAGTGGTCGCCAGGCAAGTGGCCATGTATTTTTCCAAGGAATTTACCAACCATTCCCTCAAATCCATCGGTTATCACTTTGGGGGCCGTGACCACAGTACGGTCATCCATGCCGTCCAAACCGTCAACGACCTAATGGAAACCGATACTTCCTTTAGAAATGCCATTAATGAGCAGCGCAAAAAATTCAAAATGAGGTCCTACTAACAAGTAGGACTTTTTTATGGTATCCAAACAATCCCGTCCAAATCCTTAAGGGGAAGGTGCAGCTCGGTCTGCCCCATGGAATACGGACCGATCTCATAACTATTATACATCAGGACCAACGAATCCTTTTCGTATCCCATCGCAGCAGGCAAAAAGAACTTCCCGTCCTGTAGGAAAAACCTGCCATCTTCTTCCAAACTCATGGCTGGAGCTACTTCATGAAACTCCCGAAATGCCTTTTCGGTCTTCTCCAGGAGCCTGGCCTGATCCAAGACGATCGCTTCGTTTTTCAGTAATTGCTGGTTCTTCAGGTCAAAATTCAAAAACATCACCGTATGATTTGGGTGTGCCCCACCGGTAAAACTGCTGTTGGTAAACACCAAGGACAAGGCTTGAGGGCCTTTAAAGGTCACGGTGGCCTTTGTCTCCAAAAACCAAGGCATGGAACCACTGGAATATGTCTCCGAAAACTCCTCAAAATCCTCGAGAAAACCGGCTGCCGCTTTTTCAAGCTTATCCGTCTTTACGGAATCCTCTCCCCACTGCAAGTACATCAACAGCTGTTCTTTGACATGGGTATTCAACCAAGCAGCCTGCTGCTCTGGCCCATTATAGAATTCCGGATATACCATCCGTACCTTGGCACAGGTACTATCCGTCCCCACACAGGACACCTTTTCCATGGATACTTGTTTGTGGGCCAATTCTAGCCTTTCATTGTTTTCTTGCTTTTCAGGGCTACACCCCATCAGCAGCAACAAAAGTCCTATAAAAGTGGAAAGTTTTAACATACCTATTCTTGTTCAATCTGACGCTTTAAAAAATGTATTTACCAAATTTCTTGCCACAGCAGCGGGCAGTTCCTTTGCATCCTTCACCTCTCCTAGCGCCTCCTCGATTTTGGTGACGACATGAGGATCTTGGTAAAACCGCTGTTCCAATGCTTTTTGGACATGGGCATAAAACCAATGGTTCCGCTGCGCTTTGCGGTTTTCCCCCAAGAAACCCGTTGCTGAAATTTTCCCAAAAAACTCCTGCGTAACAGCCCATACTTCTTCGAGCCCCCTTTTCTCCACTGAGGAGACAAGCAGGACGGTGATCTGCCCTGCTCCCGAACGGGGAGACATCAGCTGACAGGCTCCCTCCAGTTCCCTCTTGGTTTGTGCTGCACTTTGGCGACTCCGTTCATCTGCTTTGTTTACCACGATGGTGTCCACCATTTCCATAATGCCCCTTTTCACCCCTTGAAGCCCATCTCCAGTTTCAGGCTGCACAATCAGCATGAAGAAATCCACCATTTCTTTCACCTGCACTTCCGATTGGCCCACCCCGATGGTCTCCACGATCACCACATCATAGCCCGCCGCCTCACAGACCAACATCGCCTCACGGGTACTGATCGCCACCCCGCCGGCATACCCTCCCCCTGGAGAAGGACGAATGTAGGCATTCGGAGATTTGGACAATTCTTCCATCCGGGTTTTGTCCCCTAGGATACTGCCACCGGACTGCTTACTGGACGGATCAATGCTTAAAACCGCCAATCGATGCCCTCCCTGCAATATCACCTTCCCAAATGCTTCAATAAAGGTACTTTTGCCCACACCGGGAGCACCGGTCACTCCTATCCGCTTGGCCTTTCCAGTATGCGGTAAAAGCAGCTGTAACACCCTTTCCGCCAATACCTGGTCTTCCTCCAGCTTACTTTCGATCAACGTAATGGTTTTGCTCAACATGCTCCGATCTCCTGACAAAACCCCCTCTGCATAAGCTGCAGGATCCAATCGTTTATGTTTTGATCTCGACATGGTCATCGCCTTTCAACTGTTCATTAACGGAAAGGGTACTTTACGAACCCTTCCTGCCCCATTGCTTTTTTCTCATACCGACCAATGCAATATTCATAAAGGGATTCCTCAAAATAGGGCTCCTCCGCATTCAGCTTTTTAGGGGCATGGGCCTCATCTGTGAAAAAATACACTTGTGTATTGCCGTATTTGGTATGCGGCATGAACTTTCCGTATTGCTCCATCTCGTGCCAGAGGCTATCAGAAACCACCACTGCATACACCCTTTTAATGGGGCCGGTGTTATTTTCGTTTCGATAGGCTGCTACTTCCCGAAAATCCATTTTAAGGTCATCGGTACCCGGCTGCGTAAAGGTGTCACGCATCATCCAAACCAGAAGTGCCAACACCACCAAACCTATCAGGTAATATAGCCTTTTTGTATTTTTCATAATTTCCATAACATTTCGAGTTCAACATTGAACACGAACCTTTCTGACGAAGGTTTTACTATTTGGGATGTGCGAGCCTTTTTACTCCGTCTTATCCCTTGGATAGCAAACCATGCTTTTTATCCTTTTCTCTTTCCTCTTCTTTAGTTTACCCTTAATTTAGGGGAAAAATTTGGATATGGGGTTCGAATATGTCAAAGCACTGCATATTATCTTTATCGTTACATGGTTTGCAGGGTTATTTTATGTCGTTAGGCTTTTCATTTACCAGACTGAAGCACTGGAAAAAACACCAGAAGAGCAAAAGATACTCAAGCCCCAGCTCGACCTTATGGCTAAACGGCTTTGGCTGGGCATTACTTGGCCTTCGGCAATATTAACCTTGATTTTTGGAACTTGGACCCTCACTTACCGTTTAGGATATCTGGAACTAGGCTTTATGCATGCCAAACTGGCTTTTGTTGTCCTGCTGTACGTTTATCATTTCATTTGCCACCATATCTACAAAAAACTCCAACAAGGATTGGCCACTTGGAATTCCACTCAGTTACGGCTTTGGAATGAAGGAGCTACGGTATTGCTATTTGCCATTGTATTCCTGATCGTCCTGAAAAACCTTATGAACATGCTCTGGGGAATGGCAGGACTAGTGGGACTGAGCATTCTTCTGATGCTGGCCGTCAAATGGTACAAAAAGCAACGAGAAAAAAAATAAAACTATACAACGACCATGGTTAAGCACAACCTCATCATACTTATCCTTTTCAGCAGTATCTTAATGGTTTGGAACTGCACTTCAAAATCCGAAGACACCAAGCCCCTTCCCTATTTGGGACATAAACAAACAGCAGAAAAAACCGTCGATGGCAAGACCGTCACGGATACGGTTTATCATACCATTGCTCCCTTTTCCTTCACCGATCAGGACAGCGCTACCATCACCAACCGTGACCTGAACGGCAAGGTATATGTCGCGGACTTCTTCTTTACCTCTTGCCCCACCATTTGCCCGGTCATGAAAACCCAAATGCTCAGAGTTTATGAAAAATTCAAAGAGCATCCTGACTTTCAGATCCTAAGCCACTCCATCGACCCTACTCATGATACGGTGGCCGTATTAAAGGAGTATTCCGTACGATTGGGAATAGAAGACGCATCCACCTGGCATTTTCTGACCGGTGATCAGGAAAAAATCTTTGAAATCGGACAGACCAGCTACTTGGCCACGGCCATGGAGGACAAAAACGAACCCGGAGGATTCCTCCACAGCGGGGCATTTATCCTCATTGATCGCCAAGGACATATCAGAGGGGTCTATGATGGCACGAAAGAAGACCAAGTGGACCAATTGATCAAGGATATCCCAAAGCTGCTGGACAATGGCAAAAAGAAATCTTAAAAAGTCAGTCACTCTGGGATTGGTGATGTCCTTGTTCCTCGCTTCCTGTGGCCAGAAGGATGAAAAGGACGACGGCCTTATTTCCCTAAATGAAATCGAGGACATCAAAACCAGACAGTATGCCATCGAAGGCCAGCTGCTATATGCCAATTATTGTGCAAATTGCCATCAAAAGGATGGTACGGGTTTGGCCAAGCTTATTCCACCTTTGCAGGATGCTGATTTTATGCTAGAGGATCCCGGAAAGACCATCCGCCTGATCAAGCATGGCATCAAAGGAGAAATCACGGTAAACGGCATCCGGTATAACCAACCCATGCCTGGGAATCCACAACTAACGAATTTGGAAATAGCAGAGATCGCCACCTATATTTACACCGTGTTTGGGGGCAATGAAAAACGTATAGAAGTCAAAGAGGTAAAAAAATACCTGGAAGAAAAATAAGTACCGACCTCAGTCAATATGCCTTGGCTTCTTCCAGTGCTTTAGTAATTTCCTCATTCACCTTGGTCACTTTTTCCTTCTGATCTTCAAGATAGGCAATCACTTGCTCCTGACTCATCCCTTCAAAATCAAGCTTATACTGACGCATCCAAACAAACATCCCCTCATATGCATTTTCCAGCTTTTTCGCTGTGGCTCGCATTTTATCGGAAGTAGCCTTATTGGCAGCAGAATCTTCGGTCATTAACTTTCCCGAGGCGGTCATCAGGCGCTTTTCTTCCTCCTTTATTTTCCCCATTAACGGCATCACCTCATCATGGATCCCCAATACCTCTCCCTTCAGATCCTCCACTTGCTTTTGATGACCATTACAGGAAACCAAGATCCCAATCACGAAGACCAATACAGACATTTTATGAAATAAGCTCATAATCAAGTATATATAATGTTAAATTCAACCATATCAAAACCATCACTTACCATCATTTCACTACAAAAATCACATTTTTTATTCAATAGCCAATAAAACACCCTTCACTTTTATTTAATTTACTATTCCAACAGGATTGTTTCTAGACAAAAGATTACTGGTTTCATAGTGAAAAGCTCCTCACATATCTTATTTTTACGAAAACTAATTTTTCAGGACCGACAATATTGGTCTTGAAACAGTAACATTCTATACGTAAACCATTTAAAAACCATGAAACCATATTGTTTTGCCATAGACCGTATTATTCCCAGTGAAGATGCCAGTCTCCATCCTTTGGACATTGGGCTGATCAGGGGATATGCTGTTTTTGACTTTTTTCGAACCGTGGATTATCATCCATTATTTTTAGAGGACTACCTTGACCGTTTTATCGCCTCGGCCGCAAAAGCCCATCTTGTCCTTGACCAGGGACATGAGGAGCTTAAATCCATTGTACTGGAACTTATACAGAAAAACGACCTCAAACAAGGGGGAATCAGAATGGTCCTTTCGGGCGGGAATTCTGACAATCATTTCTCGCCTACCAAAGGCAGTCTTTTCATCTTTTGTGAAGCGTTACAGATGCCTTCAGATGATAAATACCGCAATGGCGTACACCTGTTGACCACCGAGTATATCCGCCCTGTCCCAGAGATTAAGACGACAAATTATGCCCTACCTGTCTACTTAAGTAAAGACTGGAAAGCCAATAATGCCGAAGATGTTCTCTACCATGCAGATGGGATCATCTCAGAAAGCTCCCGAAGCAACATTTTCATCGTGAAAGATGGTACCATCAGCACGCCAAAGACCAATATTCTGAAAGGAATTACGCGGAAAAACATCCTAGCACTTGTTCCTGATGCCCAAATCCGGGACATTACATTGGAAGAAGTCATGGCGGCAGACGAAGTGTTTATGAGCAGCACGACCAAACGTATCTTGCCCATCACTAAAATCGACCACCAACCAATTTCCAACGGAGCAGTAGGTACCCGCACCACTGCATTAATGGAGCAGTTTAAAAGAATGGAGGAAGAGACGGTCTCCTAAGCAGACGCTATGAAGATCGTGGCCATAATATAAGGAAGGAATCTTGGCCCACCGTAAAAAAGCATGCCGAGACTCCTTCCCTACATTCGCCGTGATATCAACGTAGATACAGCCCCTTTACAGCACCAGTTCTGCGTCAGTCAAAATATACATTAACTTTTCAGGGTCTTTGGCATTCAGCTTCAGGGTTCCTTTCACCTTTACCCTTTTGGAAGTGTACTCAATGGGATCTGCCATCATCACTTCCATGACCGTCTCCGGGCCTCCAGACCCACAAAAGAAACATTCTGCCAAGGGCAAAGAGGATAGGATGATATGCTCAGGCTTAAACATTCCTTCAAAAGGGATGATATACCCTTCCGCTGAAACTTCCTTCCCTTCAAGCGCTTGGATGTCCTCACTAAAAACAGGTAAGTACAACTCCCCATATTCATCTTCTCCGATCTCATAAGTCACACCTGTCAAGGTCTTCCAAACATTATTTTCCTGTGCCCTACTAACACCAGAAACGGCCATCAGCACTACTACAATTACACTAAACTTTAATCTCATGATGCTATTAATCTCTATGTTATTTCGTCAATTGTTTGGCGATATCTGTTTTATACGCTCCCAAAGCAGGGAATAGGGAAGCCACTATCCCGACCCCTACGGCGTACACAATGATCCAAGCCTCTTCTTTCAAGAATACCCAAGCAGAAATTGTACTCAGCGCACCCTGCTCCTGACCTATAACCAAGAACGACAGAAAAAGGTGCCCGATCAAAATACCAGCCACGGCACCTAAGAACGTTAAAATCACTCCTTCTAAAACAATATGGAGAAATAACTGGCCCTTGGATGCACCAATGGTACGCATGACGGCCAAATCATACTTCCGCTCCTTTAAAGAGTTGTACAAGGCAATGAAAATGCCCAGACCTGCAATGAAAATAATGATAAAGGCCAGCCCCTTGATGAGCTTAATCCCCACTCCCAGCAATTCAAACAAGCGGGCAATTTCAAAGGAAGGGGAAGCGGCCTGCAGGGAACTCCTGCTGTTAATAAAACGGGGCAGTTGCACAGCAGCCATCGGACTCCTGTACTGCATCAAAAGCGTGGTCACCTCACGATCTTCCCCACCTTCGGGGAAACCATGCTTGACCACTTCTTTCTCCATGGCCTCATGGTCGTGCTCCTCGCCTTCGTCATGGGTAAACCAGACTGATTCCAAGGAAGTAAGGATCAATTTGTCCACCACCGTACCTGAGGATGACAATACCCCTGTGACAACGTATGGATGATGATCGTGCTCATGACTGCTCGAGCCTATCCCATGTGAGCCCAGAAACTCATCGCCTACCTTCAGCCCAAGCTTTTGGGCGACCGCACTTCCCAGGACTACCTCAAATGGCCGATCCCATCCCTGACCACTGGCAAAATCAACCTGATACAGCTCCAGATAATCATAATTGGTCCCAACAATTCTATATCCCTGGTAATTGTCTCCCAGCCCCATCGGGATGGATTTCTTGATCAACCGATTTCGAGAAACTGCCTTGGCTTCTTTCAAATCAATATTTCCCGTAGGGAAATCAATATGGTAGACACTGGAAAGAATCAGCTGCAAGGGGCTTCCTTTGGCGCCCACCACCAGATCAATTCCCTTCGCATCCTTGCTCATTTGATTTTCAAACTGGTCCTGCATCAGGAGCAGCACCGTTATAATGGCCAATCCCAGTGCAAGCAGCAGGATGTTGAGGCCAGTATTAAGCGGCTTGGCAACCAAATACTTCCAACTAAGCTTCAATATATTCATCGATCACCTCCCATCTTGATTTGATTTGGCACATGCTCCTTGACGCGGTGGTCGTGCGTAACAATAATCAGGGCTGAACGCATTTTCTTTGCTTGCTCTTTTAACAAGCTGATGACCATTTCTGCATTCTCATCGTCCAAACTGGCCGTTGGCTCATCGGCCAAAACCACCTTGGGATTGTTCACCAGAGCTCTGGCGATGGATACACGCTGGGCTTCTCCTTCACTGAGGGCAGAAACCGTCGCCCCTGCCTTGTGGAATATCCCCAGGTCCTTCAAAAGCCGCTCCACCAATCCATGGTCAGAAGTACCCGAAAAATACTGTGCTACCTGCAAGTTCTCCTTGACAGTAAGTGGTGCTAGGATATGGGGTTTTTGAAAGACCATTCCAATATTCGCGCCGCGAAATTTATCCAACTGCGCTCCTTTAAGGTCGTAAATAGAGGTGTTGTCGATTTGCACCACGCCACTGATGGGTTTCAGTAAACCTCCCAAAATATTGAGAACAGTTGTCTTCCCACTGCCCGAGGCACCCAGTACCAACAACTCTTCTCCTTGCTGAAGGGTGATCTCCGGAATAGGAATGGCATGTTCCCTTTCATAGTAAAACGAAATATCTTTAGCTAAAATCATATCAATTGATCGGAATTTTGACGGTGAATGTAGAGCCTTTACCCGCCTTACTCTCTACGGAAATTTCCCCTTTCAGTACTTCGACACATTTCTTCACGATGGACAGGCCAAGCCCAGAGCCTTCGGTAATCCCCACATTCTTGGCCCTAAAAAACCGGTCAAACAATTGGGATTGTTCCTTTTCAGGTATCCCAATACCATCATCCTCGATCTTGGCAATCATGATATCGTCATTGACCTGCACGCTGAAACTTACCTTACCTTTGTTCTTAGAATACTTTACAGCATTGCTCAGCAGGTTTTCAAACACCTGGTAAAGCAAATCCGTGTCGGATTTGAGTGTCTTGGGAACATCCTTAAAAGAGGTTTCCAGCGTCACGTCCTTATCGTTATTGGCCTTGACCACATCAATGACCTCATTGAAAAAAGCAGCCGTAAAAAACCGTGAAGGCTTGTAATCGATCTTATTGGCGTCTGCCTTGCCGAAGAACAGCACAGATGTAAGCAGGTTATTCAAGTTACGGACGGAATTTTCGATCTTCCGGGAGTGCTTCATCAACTTGCCCTTCATCGGATGATCCTTTTCAGAATAAATTTGAAGTAGCTGGGCAGAACTAAGGATGGAAGTCAGTGGTGTCTTAAACCCGTGAGAGACGTTTTGAACAATTTTGGATTTCAGCTCCCCTATTTCACGCTCCTTCTCCAAGGCCTTTTTCAGCTCTTTATTTGCCTCGTTTAAATCTGCCGTACGCTGGCGTACTTTTTCTTCAAGTTCATTGTTGAGCTTTTGGAGCTCCTTTTCCTTTTTATCCTTGAAGATCGCCAATTCGATCATCATATTGAGTTCCCGGATATTAAAGGGTTTGATGACGTAGGCACTTGGATTGGTTCCGGCTATTTTCTGTAGGGTTTCCTCATCTGAACTGGCCGTCAGGTACACCACTGGGATATCGAATTTTTCGTTGATTATTTCAGTGGTTGTAATCCCATCCAGCTCGCCCCCCAGGTTGATGTCCATCATCACCAACTCCACAGACACTTCCTCCATGATCTCCAATGCTTCCTCCCCGGTCGCTGCGATGCCCATGATTTCATGATGGTTTTTTTCCAGTGCCTTTTTCAGCAACAGCGCAGAGACATTATCATCTTCTACTATCAGGATTTTAAGTGCAAGCATAACTTTCCGTTTGAGTCAAAAAAAGATCTCGTATTAATTTTTTACAAGTATAAGCATATTTTAATTGACAGGAAGAATCACCAATACGGTAGTTCCTGCATTTTTCTTACTCTTTATTTCAATGGTTCCATTAAGGATCTCCACCAGATTCTTGGTAATGGACAGTCCCAATCCTGTCCCTTCAAATTGGCGATCATAACCGACGCTTTCCTGCTCAAATGGGGCGTACAGCTTTTGAACAAATTCCTCACTCATGCCAATACCACTGTCCTTTACCTCAAAATGTATTTTATCATCCACCTGCTTGAGCAATACCTTGATCAGTCCTTCATCGGAATATTTGATGGCATTGCCCACTATATTGTTAACGATCATTTCAAAATACCGCTTGTCCACCCTTGCCACGAATGGCTTGGTAGCAAATCGGGCAGTCAGTAGGAGGTTTTTCTTCATCGCCAAGGTCTTTAAAGGGATCAGCAGATGGGAAAGAAAATCATTGATATTGGTTTCTTCGTAATCCACTTCCATTTTATTGGCTTCGATCTTGGCCATACTCAAGATACTATTGATCGTATTCAAAAGCCGCTCCCCGCTCTCCATGATGATTTCAAGCTGTCCTACCAGAAGATGGTTGTCCTTGTTTTGGATGATGATGTTCTCGGTACTACCTAAAATACCGTTTAAGGGCGTCCTGATTTCATGGCTCATATTGGAAAGGAAGTTTGTCTTAATCCGATTTGCCTCCTCGGCCCGTTCTTTCGCCTCTTTCAGACCTTCCTCATAGACTTTCTTATCGGTAACGTCCCGAAAAACCATTAATACGACATCGTCATTTTTCTCGGGATTGACCTTGGTCACAAAAAGTTCTATATTTTTATACCCACTGTGAAAGGGCATATACGCCTCCATTGACCCACTTTCACTTTTGGACAGAAGACTTAAAATCAAATCCTTGTGCTCGAAATAATAATCTGGCTTCTTGAAAAATTCTTTAATATGTCTTCCTGTGAATTGGCGGTATTCCTCCATACCGGCCAATTTAATCATTGACGGATTCACGGCCAGAACATCCCCTTTTAAGTTAAGTAGCATAAAACCATCCTGCGAGCTTTCCCAAACATTCTTAAACTGATCTTCTGCTGTCTTAATCTCTTGGTTCTTTTCAGCGATGCTTTTTTGGAGAACCCCTTGCTCTTTAAATTGAGTGATCAGAACATTAAGCCCAAACCCCAACATCAACAAAAACAAGATCAATGCCCCGATAAACCATGATTGTAAGTAGGTAGGCTTGATAATGGAAAAGCGCTCAGAGCTGGCGATGCCAGAGGAAAACTGACCACCCAAACTGGCCTTTACCTTCAGCTGATAGTCCCCAGGGGGGAGGTTATTAAAATAAAGCTTGTTGGTCCGTGGATTCTGTACATGCTGCCAATCATCATGAAATCCTTCCAGCATATAACTCACTGTGAAATTAGCCGACTGCAGAAAACTGATAGCACTGAACTCAAACTCCACATTATTTAGTTCGTAAGGAATTTTATCATAGGAGATCTTCCTAGAATCATCCACTCCTAAAACCTTCAGCGATGTCACATCTACCTGCGGTTCGACAAAAATCTCATCATCTTCTTCCGGAATAAACACCGACAGGCCATTTTGGGTACCGATATGCACCCTTCCCTGTTCATCCATTGTAAAGGCTCCCCTGTTCACCTCATTTCCCACCAAGCCATTATGTTCATTAAAGTAACGAATGATCCCATTCCCAATAATCGCAACACCTTCATCCGTCCCGGCCCATATATTTCCTTTTCCATCTGCTATCACGGCGTACACAGGCCGGTCTACCTTTTGACCGTTAAGGGTATAAGGGACAATCCTATCGCCATCATAATATTTTAAGCCATCATACGTAGCCAACAAATACCCTTCTTTATACCTAATCCAATCATATCCCGAAAATGCTAACACCTCATCATTATTAAAGACCTTATCTTGAAGGTCTTTCCATCCTCCGGCCATAATAACCATCCTCCCCTCACTTGTAAACTCCACTTTTCTAACCTCATTAATGGACATCCCTAAAAGCTCATCAAAAAGATATTGGGTAATCTCATTTTTGAAATGGTCACTCCCTCTCTGATGTATGGAACTTAAATAAATATGTGTTTTTGACACAATTATGAGGCTATCTCCTTTTGGAATGGCATGCATTACAAAGGATCTATCTGGGGCTTGAACATAACTTAAACTCCGACTAGCAGGGTCATATCTACCCAATCCCTTCATCGCTGAAGACATCCAAACAACACCCTTTTGATCCACATGAAAAGTGGTGATTCGGTTTTTGGGCTCTCCTTCTTGTCCTGCAGATTTGGATTCAAATATTAATTCACCATTTTTCCAATGCTGTATACCATTATTAAACCCATATAGAATCTCCTCGGCACCTAAGGTCAGTACCGCTGAAACCTCATGCTCCATCAGGCCTTCCCATTTACTATAATTTTGGAATCTTAAAGTCGGTAGGTTGACCACACCACGCTCGGTACCGATCCAGATAATATTTTCACGATCAACAAAACTGGTTGTAATATAGAAGGATTTCAGAGCATCATATGTGGAGATTTCGATTATCTTTCCATTATCAAGATTATATTTATACAGCTGGGAATTAAAAAAATAATAGACACCTCCCTGTTTGGTTTGTAGTCCAAATTTCTGACTAAACTGGTAATTTATTCGAGAAAAACCTTGGTCTAACACATTCTCAATCTCAAATAAACTATTCCCCATAGCCAGATAGTCATCCCCCAGAAAATAAAACTTATCGTCAAATTGACTATATCTCACCATCCATACGGGGCCGGGCAAATCGGCATTGTGAAATACAAATGGAATAAACTTGCCTTTGGATAAACGCACTGTTCTCTTTCCAAAGAGAAAAAGAACACTATCGGCAGTACAGCAAAATACTGATTTTAGCCCCCCCCATTCCTCCTCATCGTAGCTATAGGCGGTCCAATTCCCCGACGCTTCCAAAGAACTGGCAAAGACTTCTGGTCCAGACAACACTAACAGCTTATTTTCCTTGCCCCCTGAAACATATAGTTTCATTTTACTACTTTCCAAAATCGACTTAACGGAATCCTCTATTGGATATTCATCCCAATCATTCTCTATCAACTTATATATCCTTGGCTTTCCTTTTTTTGCATACACCCACACTTGTCCATCATCATCTACCTCTACTCCCTCCGAGCCATTTAGATTATCACTCAACTCCTCTGGCAATCCATATGTGCTGATGCCATCTGAATAAAAGACACCTTTGGCAGTAGTAAACCAAATCCTTCCATCTTTATCTTGATCAATAGTAGAAACAATCTGAGAAGGCAAGTCCACCCCTTTGATTTGCTTGTTCATCTGAAAGGATTGGGCCATCAGTGTTCCTTTCAGCAAAAATAGAATGTACAGGATTATGATAATTCTAGGCATAGTTCGGTTCTAAGTTAGAAAAAGAATTGTTTTAGGTAAATTAAATTTGACATTGTTTCTTTTTTCTTTTTGTACTAGCCCTTAATCTTTTATTTTTGTATCCAAACTTTAAAAATCGCATCATGAGTGTTTTAGTAAATAAAGATTCTAAAGTAATCGTTCAGGGCTTCACAGGATCCGAAGGTTCATTCCACGCGCAACAGATGATCGAATACGGCACCAAGGTCGTAGGAGGTGTAACTCCCGGCAAAGGCGGTTCTACCCATCTTGGAAAACCTGTATTCAACTCCGTAGCGGAAGCTGTCAAAGCCACTGAAGCAGATACTTCCATTATTTTTGTACCACCTGCCTTTGCTGCTGACGCGATCATGGAAGCTGCTGATGCCGGCATTAAAGTGATCATCGCTATTACCGAAGGTATCCCTGTAAAAGACATGATGGTAGCCAAGCCTTATATTCAGGAAAGAGGAGCCACACTCATCGGCCCTAACTGCCCAGGCGTTATCACCCCAGGAGAAGCCAAGGTAGGGATCATGCCAGGTTTTGTCTTTAAAAAAGGTCGAGTAGGCATCGTATCCAAGTCTGGCACCTTGACTTATGAAGCCGCTGACCAAATTGCCAAAGCAGGATTGGGCGTTTCTACTGCAATTGGTATCGGGGGGGACCCGATCATCGGTACCTCTACCAAGGATGCAGTACAGCTCCTAATGGAAGACAGCGAAACCGATGCCATCGTAATGATCGGTGAAATCGGCGGTAACTATGAAGCTGAAGCTGCGAGATGGATAAACGCTGACGGCAACAAAAAACCTGTCGTGGGCTTTATTGCTGGACAAACAGCACCTCCCGGCCGAAGAATGGGCCACGCAGGCGCCATCATTGGTGGGGCGGACGATACTGCTGAAGCAAAAATGAGAATCATGAAAGAAAATGGCATTCACGTAGCCGAATCACCAGCCGAAATCGGAGAAGTGATGGCAAAAGCACTGAATGTAAACGCATAAATACCTTTTCAAAAAAAGGTCGGAAAGGCGTCTATCCAGATAGGCGCCTTTTTTTATTGCCCAAGTATAACGCTTCCAACAACACCGGCCGACACATATCCACTAATATTCGACATCCCTAAACCAACCGGTGATACTGATTCGCTCTTTATGGGTCTCTAAAACTTCGTGGGGAATTTCACCACTTAAAAAAACCACCAGTTGGCCTCCATAAGGATGGATGTCCATGCTTGTTTCTTCTCCGTTATCTCCCGGGATATACATCCGTAACGCCCCTCCATCATCTTCCGACCACTCATCATTTAAATATAAAATGGCCGTGACCACGCGGTACTTGACACTTTGAAACTGATCCAGGTGACGAAGGTAAAAAGAGCCGGGAGGATACATCGCAAAATGGGCCTCATATGATCTCAATCCTAAAAAGCACCGTTGGTTAATGGCCACGCGCAATGCTTCCATCATTTCCCAATACTTGGACTGCAAAGGCGTCAGCAACCGATGATCCATCCAGCTAACCTTATCGCTTCGGATTTCAGGCCTAATCGTAAAACCTTCTCCTTTGCCTATACCGGCATGCCTAAACTGTCCATGTGCGAGAATCTCCTGTTGCTCTTGCAATAATTCCAGCCTAAACTCATCAGAGATAAAATGCTCAATCACGCACCAGCCCTTATCATAAAGGGCCTTCGCTATCGCTCCATTTTCCATGCGAATAGTTTTTAGCCACAAATGTAGGTGAATTAATCTCAAGAAAACCATAATTTTGCATGGAAAACCGTTACTATTTTATCACCCAACAGGAAATCCCAAAGAAAACAAAGCATGCTACTTAAATCTGATGACATAAAGCGAATTGAAATTGATTTTGACTCGGGAATGATCCCTCCTCCGTTCAGTCATGTCTTCAAACTGAAAATCAGCTTTGAAAAAGGCTTTATCAATACGCAGTTTACCATCCATTACACGGACAGGGAAGAGCTGATGGAGGAGGAAATCTTTGCAGAAGGATTCACCTTGGATGATGATTATAATTTTATTGGAGAAGTACCTACTGCTTGGGAACAACCTTTCAAGTCACTCTATGCCCAGACCAAGTGGTCAAACAAGCGCGAACTGGATGAAAATGGCGGAGTCAAGGTCTTTGCCAAAGACATCCATGGAAAGATTTCCAGAAGCATTCCTACCAACCAAGAAGAGTGGCACATGCTGGCCCAGGAATTTATCCAAGCCATCTATGAGGTCAACAAAAAAGAAGCTCCACTGACTGTCCGATACAAGTCCATCACCAAAGAAACAGTGGATGAATATACACTAACTGTAAAGTTTTCGGTACGAAAGGTAATATTAGAAAGAAACGGTCAAATTAAGGAATGGAACTGGGATGACAGCCGACAACTGCTTTCTTACATTTACCTACCAGACTATGACTACGAAGTAGCCAGCGATAGCACTCCCAAAAAACGTGGACAATATATTGATTGTGGAGACGGTTTTTGGCACAAATTTGGCAAAGGGGTTAATAACCTCGACGAATCGTTTGATGCAATTTCAAAAATTCATGAGGGATTTGAAAAATTAAATCAACTATAAAAACTTTTACAATGAAAACTTTAAAATCAGTACTGGCAATCGTATTGAGTGCAACGGTATTGTTTGGTTGCGCAAATTGGAGTAATACTGGAAAAGGTGCCGCCATTGGCGCTGGTGCCGGTGGAGCATTGGGAGGACTTATTGGAAACAATAAAGGCAACACCGCCGCTGGTGCAGTCATAGGAGCAGCCGTAGGGGGTGCTGCGGGCGCAGCCATTGGCAAGTACATGGACAAACAAGCCAAAGAAATGGAGGAAATCGAAAATGCTGAAGTAGAGCGCGTAGGAGAAGGTATCCAAGTCACTTTCGATTCCGGTATTCTTTTTGGGTTTGATTCCTATGAACTCACTCCCCAAGCCCAAGAAAATGTCATGGAAATGGCCAGGATCCTTAACGAATATCCTGACACTAACATCATGATCGACGGCCACACGGACAGCAAAGGCAGCGAAGAGTACAACCAAAAGCTTTCCGAAAGACGGGCCAGTTCCGTTGCCAACTACCTTAAAATGCAGGGTATTGACAGTTCCCGGCTGACAACCGTGGGACACGGCGAAACCGCTCCTGTGGCATCCAATGACACTGACGCAGGAAGAGCCGAAAACAGGCGTGTCGAAGTAGCCATTACAGCCAATGAAGAATTGGTGGAAAAAGCAGAAAATGGAGAACTTGATAACATGTAAGTTCTTTCACATTTCTTAAGACTAAAAAAAACCATCCGCTGTATCGGATGGTTTTTTTAATTAAATCAACGTCCCACTCTGGACTGCATCTCTGGTATCAAACCTTCATATTTTCTCAAAATACGATCCCATTCCCGAAACGCTTCATCTGTCTTAACCGAAACCCCAGGAGCATTTACATATTCACTGACCAGCTTCACCTTATATTCCAGCGGACTGGTATTGCCAAGCTTCACAATACACCTAGACCTCACCACGGAACCATTAAAGTTCTGTGCCACCCAAGCAGTTCTCAGGTACCCTGTCTCACGATCAGTCGTTTCGATCACATCAAAATAAGAGGTTACTATTCGAGACACCAATTGCCAAGCTTCCAACTCATCTTTTGACGGCTTGAGGCTGATGTCCACATTAGCGATATCTGAGCTGGAAGAAGCGGTATAGGCCTCATCTACCGCCAATTTGATATATTCCCGCTTATTGGGCTTGGGCTGGTTCTTCTGGTCACACAAGGTACGTTCCTCCACGACAAACCCAACTTTCTCAACCCGCACATTGATGCACGTACGTTTCTCTATTTTCAATTCCACACTTCCAGTACCGGCCAGCTGTCCGTCCACATAAATATTGGCGTCTGGTTCGCTAGCAGATATCTTGACTTTTTTATCAAAAGCCAAGGCCACGGAAGCGGTCAATACAAACAATGTCAGTAAAGTAGATAGTTTCTTCATAATTAAATTTGATTGATTTTGATTGTAAAATACATTCTTCGGTATCCTCACCGACTTTCAAATAGTAATATTAAAACAAGTTGCAGTATTAAACAATACTCTAAAAACAGTATATTTTAATATTTAAATAAAAAAATATATTTTATAAATATAATTCCATTATTAACTATTTACTGCTTAAAAAATCATTTACAGCCAAAAATAAGTAAATTATTTACATTTTCAGACTGCTTGCAGCTATTTACCCTTATCAAAACAAAAAAAACCGTGATTCACATGGGAGTATATTTAACACTCCTACGTAAATCACGGTTATAGGCTTCCTGTCGTACTGATCAGGAGATTTTTGCTTTATTTGGCGTAATTGACCGCGCGCATTTCTCTGATCACGGTCACCTTGATCTGTCCAGGATACTGCATCTCCTTTTCGATCTTCTGGGAGATATCAAAAGACAGTTTTCCTGCAGTAGTATCATCCACATGCTCAGCATCCACTAAGACCCTCAATTCACGCCCAGCCTGCATGGCAAAGCACTTGTTGACGCCATCAAAGCTCAGCGCCAAGTCCTCTAGGTCCTTCAATCGCTTGATATAGCTGTCCATGATTTCCCTTCTCGCTCCAGGTCGGGAGCCGGAAATCGCATCAGAGGCTTGGACGATCGGTGAGATCATGGAAGTCATTTCTATCTCATCGTGGTGGGCACCGATGGCATTGCATACTTCTGGATGCTCCTTATACTTTTTGGCCAGCTCCATACCCAAAATGGCATGGGGAAGTTCCGCTTCTTCTGGATAGACTTTTCCGATATCATGCAGCAGTCCAGCCCTCTTGGCCAGCTTGGCATTTAGGCCCATTTCCGCCGCCATGGTGGCACATAGTTTTGCCACTTCTCTGGAGTGTTGCAGGAGGTTTTGTCCATAGGAAGACCTGAAACGCATCCTGCCCACCATCCTGATCAATTCTGGATGAAGGCCGTGCACACCAAGATCGATGCAGGTTCTTTCGCCGATCTCCACGATTTCTTCTTCGATATTTTTCTCCGTCTTGGCAACCACTTCCTCGATTCGGGCAGGGTGAATCCGCCCATCCTGAACCAGCCTGTGCAAGGACAATCGTGCGATCTCTCTTCGCACCGGATCAAAGCCTGAAATGATAATGGCCTCTGGCGTATCGTCCACTACGATCTCTACGCCAGTGGCTGATTCCAAGGCCCGGATGTTACGTCCTTCTCTACCGATGATTTTACCTTTGATGTCATCACTTTCGATGTTAAAGATAGAAACACAGTTTTCGATGGCGTGCTCCGTTGCCGTACGCTGGATCGTGTCCAAAACGATCTTTTTCGCCTGCTTGGTAGCGGAGAGTTTGGCTTGGTCAAGAATATCCTTGATCTGTGAGGATGCCTTGGTATGCGCTTCGTCCTTGAGCATGACCACCAGCTGATCACGTGCTTCTTCCTTCGTCAGCAACGCCACTTTTTCCAGGTCAGCAATCCGTTGGTTAGTCACCCGATCCAACTCATCCTTCTTGACCTGAACGGCATGAAGTTGCGCACTTAGGTTTTCCTTCTTGCTGTCAAGTTCGGCTTCCTTTCGTTTGATCTGCTCCATCTCTTTGGAGAGAATCTGCTCGCGCTGCTTGAGTTTACCTTCATTGGTAATCAGGATGTTTTTCTTCTTGTTCACCTCCTCTTCAAAATCCGCCTTCAGCTTCAGGTATTTCTCCTTTGCTTCCAGCATCCGATCTTTTTTGAGGGATTCGGCAGTCAGTTCAGCTTCCCTGACGATGCTCTTCGCTTTTTCTTGCGCTTCTTGTTCCAGTTTCTGGTTGTTTTTCTTCAGAAAAAAACCAACTACTATTGCCCCTAATGCCAGGCCGACAATGCCTGCAATTATTGTGTATATTACCATAGGTATTTTAGGTTAATAAAAGACCTACCGGTAGTTAAAAAACCTCGTCTGGAGCACGAAGAATAAAATAATTACAATACGGATTTCAATTGGTCATTGATTTTTGATAGTGTAGCCGTGATTTGTTCACTGTCTTCTGTATTCACCTCATTGACCTCCATGGCTTCTACCATGCAGTCAAAGGCCACCATCGCCAACAGGTCCTGCCTGTCATCTAAACCAAATTCTTCTCTATATCTCTTTAATTTATCATTAATCAATTTACCCGCACGCCTGATTTTCGCCTCATCCTCTGCCTTCACTTTCATAGGGTATTCCCTATCGCCTATTTTGATTCTTATCGAAAGCGTATCCATAACTATTCAGACAGGTGGGTAATGATCTTATCGATCTCTTTTATATAATTATCTATTCTATTCCGTAATTCAGCAGACGCTATGTTCTCTACCGGTATGTTGTTTACAATTTTACTAATTTTAATTTGATTTTTAAAATGGTCCAATGAAGCCTCCTTTTCCTGCAGTTCCTGCTGCAAGAGCCCTACTTGCTCCTCCAGGGCCTGCTTGTCCAACTCCAGTTGTTCAAGCTTTCTGGTCACCTTGTTGGTCAGTTGCTGCAGATGTTGGAGTTCTTCGTGAATCATCTTATCATTTTCTAATCAACGCCCCGATTTCTTTTTCGAATGATTTCATCAACCTGTTCATGGACTGATCGATGATCTTTTCCGTAAGTGTCTTGGTATTATCCTGAAGGTAAAAACTCAGTGCATAGGCTTTTTTACCTGCATCGATTTTATCTCCTTGGTAAACATCAAACACTCCAATATGCTTCAAAAGCTTGCCACCTGCTTTTTCGGCTACTTTTCGGACTGCATCGAAGGTTACCGATTCGTCGATCACCAATGACAAATCCCTGCGCACTTCGGGGAATTTGGAAATTTCCTCATATTGCTTCAGTCCGCTGGCTTTCTTCAACAGGTAATCCCAGCGAAGCGTTGCAAAAAGCACTTCTTGCTTAACTTCTGCCAAGTTGGTGATTTTCGATGACAATAGCCCTACTTTACCTATTTCCTTTTCGCCCATTTTAAGCTTAAGCGCATAATCATAGGGGGCTTCATGGATGATCTCCACCTCCGGCATACGCACGTTGAGCTTATCCAATAAACGCTCCACTACCGTATAGAGATCCGGAAAGCTCACTTTTTTAGAAGGCTCCAGCCAGCTCTCTGCCGCCTTGTTACCGGTCAAGAAAATGGAAAGGTGCTTCTCTTCCCGGTATCCTTCTGGCTCCTTGAAATACGCTGTGCCAAACTCGAAGAACTTAAGGTCAGTTTGACGTCTGTTGATGTTATGGGCCAATACTTCCAGTCCCGTAAACAGCAAACTTTGCCTCATCACCCCAAGGTCTTCACTGAGCTTGTTGTAGATCTCCACATTCTCTTCTTCCTTAAGAAAACCTGATTTGCTGGCATAACTTGGCTTGGTCAGGGAGTTGGTCATGATCTCATAATACCCCATGCCCGTAAGCAATTCCGAAACCCTATATTGCAATTTGTTGGTATCCGTGGCCGGATGCTCGGCCAAATATCCCGACTGATAGGTGTCCGACAGCGCGACATTTTCAAAACCATAGATCCGAAGAATCTCTTCGATAATATCCGCCTCGCGTGTCACATCCACGCGGTAAGGCTTGACAATCGCCGTAAACCCTTCTTCATTGGGTTCGCTCACCTTGATCTCCAGGCTCTCCAAGATGTCGTGAACGGTTTCTTTGGGGATATGCTTCCCGATCAAGCGATCGACATGAGCATACTTTACGTTCACCTCCATATCGGCAATAGGATTGGGATAACAATCCACCACCTCAGAAGTAATCTCCCCTCCTGCAATCTCCTTGATGAGCAAAGCGGCTTTCTTCAGTGCAAGAACAGGCATATTAGGGTCAGTTCCTCTTTCGAAACGGAAAGAGGCATCGGTCTTTAACCCATGCACCAGACTCCCTCTCCTGATGACATCGGGAGAAAAATAGGCACTTTCCAAGAAAATGGAAGTAGTCCCGTCATTTACGCCAGAATCCTGCCCTCCAAAAACACCGGCAATACACAATCCTCCTTTTTCATCGCAAATCATCAATTCTTCTCCAGTCAGTTTTCGCTCCTTCTCATCCAAGGTGGTAAAAGAAGTTCCTTTGGGTAGTTTTTTGACGATTATCGTATCATTGGCGACCTTGTCCAAATCAAAGGCATGCAGCGGCTGGCCAAGATCATGTAAAATGAAATTGGTAATATCCACCACATTGTTGATGGGCTCCAAGCCCAATGCCTTCAGGTAACTTTGAAGCCATTCGGGTGAAGGGGCTACCTTGATATTGGAAATGGTCAATCCTGCATACCGTGGGCAATCCTTGGCATCCTCGACCTGTACGTTCACAGGTCTCGAACCGTTATCCACCTTAAACTCACTTACGTCAGGCAATGTCAGTTCCCGACGAAGCAAGGCCTTCAAGTCTCGGGCCACTCCCAAATGGGAGGCAGCATCAGCTCGGTTTGGCGTCAGGCCAATCTCCACCACATCGGTTGTGGTTACGCGAAAGTAATCCCCGGCAGGAGTCCCGTTTGGCAAGTCCGTATCCAGCACCATGATGCCGTCATGACTTTGACCGAGGCCCAGTTCATCCTCGGCACAGATCATCCCTTGGGAAACTTCTCCACGGATTTTTGCCTTTTTGATGGCAAAGGTCTCTCCTTCGGGAGTCCCCAGCTCAGCCCCCACAGTGGCAACCACCACTTTTTGGCCTTGCGTGACATTCGGCGCCCCACAGACGATCGGAACCACTTCACCTCCCACATCCACAGTGGTCTTTTTCAGTCGATCCGCATTGGGGTGGGCTTCACAGGTAAGCACCTCTCCGATCACCACGCCCCGCAACCCACCGGCGATGGATTCAAAATGCTCTACTCCCTCCACTTCCAATCCGGACTGAGTCAGAAGTTCGGCAATCTTCTCCGTGCTTTCTTCAAATGGTATATAGTCTTTTAATCTATTGACAGAAATTTTCATGTATTCGGAATGATTTCTCTAAATTAAAGAGCAAATTTAAGATAATTGCCAATGGCTGAAAGCTTATTTCAAGTAATTTTTCTCCCCTGCTTTGATTGGAACATCTAAAATATTCTCTCGCGGTGGAATCGGACAAGCAAAATCCGGGTTATAAGCACAATAGGGATTGTAAGCCAAGTTGAAATCAATCGTAACACTGTTTATCCCGTCCTGTCGAAGATTCAGGTACCTTCCCCCTCCATAGGTAAGTTCACCGCTGGTCTGATCAGCAAAGGGCAGAAAAAAATTCTTTTTATCAGGTTCATCCGCCGCTTGTAAAAGCAGCAGCCGGCATGACTTTCCGCCCAGCTCAAAATCCACATAGCTGTGCTTCAGGTACGTCTCCATCGACCCGTCAGTCATGGGAATTTCCAAGAACTGTTTTTGCTGGAGGGGCACCATCCGCGCGCGGACTTTGTATTTCTCGTCCACAGGAAAACAAATTAAGGAATCAAAGGCCAATTTTTGCGCATCCGTCAGGGGAGATTCTTCGTTATACCTTAAAAATTTATACTGTCGCTCTCGCTCGTCCAGAATTTCCTGGCGGTAATCTCCACTGTCTTGACCGCCAAAAAACATATAACCTACTGAAATCAAAACGACTAACCCCACTACGCCCCATAATATCTGCTGTTGTTTCATTTAATTTTAGATCATTGATTCATCTGCGAAGCTAAAATAACCAACATCTGTGAAAATTAAATGATCTATGATCGGCAACTCCAATTTCTTTCCCAATTCGACCAAAGTCTTGGTCAATCTCTCATCCGGCCCTGAAGGTTTGCAGGTACCAGAAGGATGATTATGGGCTTTATGTAAAGCTTTACATAAAGCCCATTATGTGAAGTATATGATTATGTAAAGCGCTGGGTGTAAACATTTGATTTTTTGATAGTTAACAAGAGTTTACTTT
>JGI2924J29684_1078662_pt1 | contig 94475 bp, 85 predicted proteins | sample BenlonsequencITS_FD_29684 | JGI IMG/M metagenome (IMG submission 29684)
ATTGTTCTAGCCCTTGTTATTGCTGAGTTGTTGTCATGTTGTTGTGCCTGTTGTCAGTCGCCCCAGTGTGTCTGATACCGGACACACCCATGCCTTGCATCAACATACCGACAAGCCAGCACACCCCGAACTGGCCAGCCGGGCCCGGGCCGCCTGCAACCTGACGTCGAGAAGCAAGAGCTTTTAAAGGATCATGCCGAACAGGAGGCCGAGCACGTAGGTGACCAGCGCCGCGCCGTAGCCGATCGACAGCTGACGCACCGCGCGGATTCCCGGTGGCTTTCCCGATAGCAGGCCGGTGGTCGCGCCCGTTGCCATCAGTGATAGTCCGACGAGGACTAGGGACACCACTGCCCCGGCGAGGCCTTCCATGCCGAAGACGTATGGGACGATCGGGAGGAATGCGCCGATGGCAAAGGACAGGAAGCTGAATGTGGCGGCCGAACGAGCGGAGCCGGCGCTTTGGATTTCGGTGCTGCCGAGGACGTTGTCGCTGATGCGTTTTTGGTCGCTGATTCTTTGGAAAACTTGTGACGCTTTTGCCCGCGCTTCGTCTTCGCTCATTCCGCGGGCTCGGTAGACGAGTTCCAGTTCGTTGGATTCGACGTCGAGGGCGTGGAGGGCTTCGCGGGCTTTGGGGTCTGGGAGGGAGGCGTCGAGAAGCTCTGTTTGGGAGCGCACTGAGATGTATTCGCCGGCGGCCATGGATAGCGCGCCGGAGAGCAGACCGGAAATGCCGGTGATGAGAACAATTTGGGCGGGCACGCCGGTGGCCATGACACCCATGACGAGGGCGACGTTGGAGACCAGGCCGTCGTTGATTCCGAATACGGCGGCACGGAAGTTGCCGCTCATGCGTTCTCTGCCGCGGCTGGCTAGGCCTCGAACGACTTCGGCGTGGATGCGTTCGTCGGCGCTGATTTGGCGGGAGGCGTCGGCATCGTCGTCGTAGGGGCTGCGCGTTTCGGCGGACTGCATGAGTGCCAGGGTGAACACGGAGCCGAATCGGCGTGCTAGAAAACCGAGCAGGCGGGTTTTGACGTCGGCTTTTGGTGGGTTTTCGGCATCAGGGCCGAGCTTTTCCACCCAGTAAGCGGCGTGTCGGTGTTCAGCGTCGGCGAGCGCTAGGAGGATGTCTCGCTCTTCGCCTTCGCGTCGTTTGGCCAGGTCGCGGTAGGCTGCGGCCTCTGCTTGCTCATTGGCCAGGTATCCGCGCCAGCGTTTGATTTGGGCTGGCGTCGGCTGGTTGGTGGGCATTATGCGCTTCCGAATCTGCGATCCCGCTTGGCGTATTCCAGGACCGCGTCGTACAGATCTTGCTGCGTGAAATCAGGGAACAGCTTGTCTTGGTAGACCATTTCCGCGTAGGCAGACTGCCACAGCAGGAAGTTTGACGTGCGCTTCTCACCGGATGGGCGCAGGAACAGGTCGACGTCTGGCATGTCAGGTTCGTCGAGGAAGTTCGGGAAGGTCTTCTCAGTGATTTGTTCCGGGCGCAGTTTGCCTTCAGCTGCAAGGCGGGCGATGTCGCGGGCTGCGTCGATGATTTCGGCGCGTCCACCATAGTTCACACACATGGCCAAGGTCATGGTGGTGTTGTCTTTGGTTAGCTCTTCCGCAGTTTCCAGCTCACGGATAACCGAACGCCACAGGCGGGGACGACGGCCAACCCAACGCACACGAACGCCCTTTTCATGTAGGTCATCGCGTTGTCGTCGCAGCACATCTCGGTTGAATCCCATGAGGAAACGGACCTCATCGGTGGAACGACGCCAGTTTTCAGTAGAGAAGGCATAAGCAGAAAGGTACGGAACACCAAGTTCAATGCATGCATCAACAACATCAAGCAGGACTGCCTCGCCACGCTTATGGCCTTCGGTGCGCTTCATGCCACGCTCGGTAGCCCAGCGTCCATTTCCATCCATGACAAGCGCAATATGCTTGGGTAGGAATTGGGCAGGGATTTCGGGTACTTGGAATTCACTCACCTAAGCTATTCTGCCATGCAAACTATTTGTGTTTGCCATTTAGCCTGATCTCAGGGTCTGGAGGGGCTGCAGTTCAGCCAGGCACCTCGGCCTTAAAGCCGGACGCCTAAGCCTAAGCACTAGGCCTGATCCAGCACCGCCAGCGTGGGCAGCTTTCTTTCAATATGCCACTGCAGATGCGCGGTTGTCAGTTGGTGAATGGTGGTTTGCTGCTCTGGGTGTTCCCGGGGAATGCGGGCTGCTTGGCCGTTGGCGACCAACCACATCATGTGTAGTGCTTCTGGTGGGACTTCGGCGCTTCCCGGCGGTCGGCAGTACAGGCACACTGCCCCGCCGACGCCTGGGTGGAATGCGTTGTGAGGTCCTGGTCGGCCGCAGGCTGCGCAGTCGAAAAGGCTTGGTGCCCAGCCGGCGTGGTTCATGGCGCGGAGCATGAACTCGTCTAGGTTGAGGATGGGTTCTGGGGAGTCCTGAATGTTTTTCAACGCCCGGGTGGTTTCTTCAAACAGGTGCGGATCGTTTTCCAGTCCTGCGATGTGGGTGGCGATTTCCAGGATGGCGGACGCACAGGAATACCGAGTGAAGTCCTCGATGATGCCTGATGCGTAGTAGCCGACGGTGTCCGCGCCAGAGATGGTGGACAGTTTTCTACCTGGGTAGAGCTGCACGTCGAGTTCCACAAAAAGCTGCAGCCTTGACCCAAACCGGGATTTGGATCGGCGTACTCCTTTGGCAACTCCGCGCACGATGCCGTGGTCTCGGGTGAGCAGCACAATAATGCGGTCGGCTTCGCCAAAATCATAAGTTTTGACTACTAGCGCGCGGTCCCGAAAACTGTCCCTACGCATGAACTCACCCCCTTAAAGCTAGAAGCCCAGGCGGTTCAAAGCCTTTGGATCGGATTGCCAGTTCTTCAGCACCTTGATGCGCAGGTCAAGGAATACGTTTTGGCCGAGGATCTTGATGATGTCTTGGCGTGAGGTGTGGATGATGCGCCCCAGGCGCTGTCCCTTGTGTCCGACGATGATGTCTTTCTGACCAACACGCTCGACGTAGATGATGGCGTGCACAGCCAGGACACCGTTGCGTTCTGGGTCTGGCAGGATTTCATCAACCTCAACTGCGACGGAGTGCGGCAGTTCGTTCTTCAAGCCAGACAGTGCTGCTTCGCGGATGGCTTCCGCGATGCGGGTGTTGGTGTCCTCATCGGTGATGTGATCATCCGGGTAGAACTTGGGGCCTTCAGGCAGCAGGTCGGTCATGACCTTAATAAGCGTTTCGACGTTTTCCCCCGAGGTGGAAGACACTGGGACTACCTCGCTGTTTCCGCCGAGCAGCTCATGGACAGCCATCAGTTGGGCCGCAACCAAGTCACGTGAGACGCTGTCTGCTTTGGTGATGATGCCGAGGATAGGAGTTTTAGGCGATACCTTGCGGACTGCTTCAAGGATCCAGCGGTCGCCAGGACCAATCTTCTCGTTTGCTGGAACGGTGAAACCGATCAGGTCGACGTCAGCGTAGGTGTCTTTAACTGCTTCGTTGAGGCGCTCACCCAGCAAGGTGCGTGGGCGGTGCAGGCCTGGGGTGTCCACGACGATGATCTGTGCGTTGTCGCGGTGGACCAAGCCACGGATTGGGTGGCGGGTGGTTTCTGGCTGGTTTGCGGTGATGGCGATTTTCTCGCCGACCAGCGCGTTGGTCAGGGTGGACTTGCCGGTGTTGGGACGTCCCACGAAGCTGACGAAGCCGGAGCGGAAGCCATCAGGGGTATCGGTAAAGCTCATAAATCCTCTTTGAAAGTTTGGGATGATCGAACCAGCCACTTCTTGGCAAAAAAGGGCCGGTTTCCTTGGACGTCCCAGCATAGTCCCCTACTGCTGTAAAAAACTAACCTTCGTTGTCCTCGCTGGGCTCGCCAACTTCTACGACTGCTGAATGCATGCGCAAACGACCCCGGCGGTTCTTGGCTCCCTCGGCGGTGAGCTTTAGTCCGCAGGTTTCCACAGTGGCACCCGGCAGAGGCACTCGGCCAAGTTCAAAGGCAATAAGGCCACCGACAGTGTCGACCTGATCTTCAATTTCATCACCGAATTCGATTTCTAGGTCGAGTTCTTCTTCGATGTGGTCTTTGAGATCTTCCAGCGAGAGTCGGGAGACCACGCGGTAGGTGCGGTCGCCGATTTTCTCGATGGGGGCTACTTCGCGGGCGTCATATTCATCAGCGATTTCACCGACGATTTCTTCCAAAATATCCTCAATGGAAATAAGACCTGCCACGCCGCCGTATTCATCAACCAGGATTGCGATGTGTTTGTGGTCTTCCTGCATTTCCTGCAGCAGCGCATCAAGGGACTTGGAGTCTGGCACGAAGGTAGCTTCGCGCATGACCTCGTCTACAAGCACAGACTTTCCGCCATCAGTGGCGTAGTAGGTTTTTTGGACCAAGTCTTTGAGGTAGACGATGCCGATGATGTCGTCGACGTTTTCACCGATGACTGGGATGCGCGAATGACCAGAGCGCACGCACAGCGCGGTTGCTTGCCCGGCTGTTTTTCCAGATTCAATCCAGATCATTTCAGGACGTGGCACCATCACCTGGCGAACCGTCGTGGATGCCAGGTCGAACACCGACTGGATCATGCGGCGCTCTTCAATTTCCACGATGCCGTGTTCTTGGGCGATATCGACCATCTCACGCAGTTCCACTTCAGTGGCGTAAGGGCCATTGCGGAAACCTGGGCCGGGCGCGATGATGTTGCCGATCCAGATGAGGCCACGTGCAATGGGGCCAAGGATTTTAGCTAAACCGCTCAGCACGACTGCGGAGCGAAGCATCACTGAATATGGGTTTTTGCGGCCAACGGTGCGGCCAAACACGCCCACTACTGCGAAGGTCAGGAGGGAAACCACCACGATGGCCAGGACGATGCCCCACGCCCAGCTGTCCATCACATTGACTGCGATTGCCCCGGCGAAGACTGCTGCGGAGGCATCCAGCAAGGTGCGCAACATGATGAGCATGTTGATGTGGAGTGCGCGTTCGTCGATGACTCGCAGCAAGGACGCGGACCCGGAGGCTTCATCCTTGAGCATTTGTTCAACGCGGGCGCGGGAAACAGAAGAAAGCGCAGATTCAACCGCACCTAATAAACCGGAGAAGAGCAACGCAACGACTGTGGCGATGCTCAACCATATAACTGAGGATTCCACCTAGGACTCAACGCCTCCAAAGCCAGAGTCATCCGCTTCCATCTTTTCGTCCAATTCCAGACGATCAGCAGCGGTGGGGAATGCACCGGCGCCGGATGGTTTTGGCTGGTAGGTGACGCCACGGGCTTCGACGTTGTCGTACCAATCGGCAAGCAGCTCGTTTTGAAGGGCGAACATTTCACGCTCTTCGGCTGGATCGACGTGGTCGTAGCCAAGCAGGTGCAGGCTGCCGTGCACGGTCAGCAAAGCTAGCTCGTGGGCTAAGTCGTGGCCTGCTTTGGTCGCTTGCTTTGCCGCGAACTCTGGGCACAGCACAATGTCGCCCAGCATGGCGGGGCCGGGGGTGGCGCCGTCGGGGCGGGAGTAGCCGGGGGTGAGCTCATCCATCGGGAAGCTCATCACGTCGGTTGGGCCTTCAAGATCAAGCCATTTCACGTGGAGATCGGCGATGGTGTCGACGTCGACGATGTGGATGGATGCTTCGGCGTCGGGGTGGATGTCCATTTCCCCGAGTGCGAAGGAGAGGACATCAATGAGCATTTCTTCATTGACGCCGTCGTATCCTGATTCGTTGAATACCTCAATGCTCATGGCCGTGTCTCCTGGCGTTTGCGTTTCAATTCGCGGGCCTCGCGTTCTTCATAGTCTTCGTATGCATCCACAATGTGTCCAACCAGTTGGTGGCGGACCACGTCGGATGAGGTGAGCTCGGAGAAGTGCACATCGTCTACTCCGCGCAGGATGTGGCGAACCAGGCGCAGGCCGGACTTTTGGCCTCCTGGGAGGTCCACCTGGGTGATGTCACCTGTGACTACCATTTTGGAACCGAATCCCAGGCGGGTGAGGAACATCTTCATCTGTGCTGGGGTGGTGTTCTGGGCTTCATCCAGGATCACGAATGCATCGTTGAGGGTGCGTCCGCGCATGTAGGCAAGTGGGGCGACTTCTACGATGCCGGCTTCCATGAGTTTTGGAATGACTTCTGGTTCGACCATGTCGCGCAGCGCGTCGTGAAGCGGGCGCAGGTAGGGGTCGATCTTTTCGTTCAGGGTGCCGGGCAAGAAGCCGAGTTTCTCGCCGGCTTCCACTGCGGGGCGGGTCAAGATGATGCGGCTGACCTGCTTTGATTGCAGCGCTTGGACGGCTTTTGCCATGGCCAGATAGGTTTTACCGGAACCGGCTGGGCCCAGACCGAACACAATCGTGTTGGTATCAATCGCGTCCACGTAGTGCTTTTGGCCAAGCGTCTTAGGGCGGATCACTTTGCCACGGCGAGCAAGGATATCGCCGGTCAAGATTTCAGAGACGGTTTGCGGCGTCTCCACGTTAATCATGCTGATGACATTTTTTACTGTCTCAGGGCTAATCACATGTCCTCGACGGGCAATCGCCTGCAGTTCCTCAAATATTTTCGAGGCGCGGGAGACTTCGTGGGCTGGCCCGGTGAGTTCCACGTGGGTGCCACGCACGTGAATATCGCAATCAATTTGATTGTCCAACACACGCAGGTTTTCGTCGTTGATTCCTAAAACGGTTTGCGCGAGCGTGCGTTCTAGATTGAGGACAGTGGTGATTACTTCTGTGCGGGTTTTTCGCGGGGCAGTCACAGTGCTAGTTCGGCCTGCTTTCGGAATGTTCAAGAAAGGTTATGTCAGAGAAATGTTACCAGCGGTCAGACAGCACGCCGATAGCTGCGAGCGCCACCATGCCTGCGGAGGCAGTGCGCAACACCTCAGGGCCTAGTTTCACGGTGTGTGCGCCAGCGTCGACGAAGCGTGAAATTTCCGATGGCGCGACGCCACCTTCGGGTCCGATGATCACCACGACGTTGCCGGAAAATTCCAGTTCACGGATCGCGGCGGTTGCTTCTTCGTGCAGGATGATGGCCAGGTCGGATTCGTCGATAAGCTTTTCGACGCCCTCCTCCCCCACTACGCCAAGAATTTCAGGGATCGTTGCGCGCCGCGATTGCTTGGCGGCTGCTTCCGCAGCCACCTGCCATTTAGCCAGTGATTTTGCTTCCTTGCCGCCCCATTTTGCTACGCAGCGCGATGCTTGCCACGCAACAATCCGATCGGCGCCAGCTTGGGTGAGCAGGTCGATGGTCAGCTCGGAACGCTCTGATTTGGGGATAGCCTGCACGATGGTGACCTGTGGGTTCGGTGCGGGGATTTCCTCGACCAAATCCACCACAGCGTTCAGGCGGTCTTTGCCCTGCAAGGCGGTGACCGTGCAGGTGCGCGCTGTACCCCGGCCGTCGATAAGCGAAATCTTTTCGCCTACCTGGATCCGTTTGACGGTGACGGCGTGCCGGCCTTCCGGACCGGCGAGCTCAATGGTTTCGCCTGGTCCGGCTGCGGAATCAGAGATAAATACTGGCAGTGACATTATTTGCGGAACTTGTTTCGGAGCTTGTCAAAGAAACCGGATTCTTCTCCGCCTTCGCGATGCACGGAAGCGTTGTCGCTGCGATGGTTGCGGATTTCTTCAAGCAATTCGCGGGTGCGGTCATCCAAATCGGTTGGCACAAATAGATCGACATGCGCCATGAGGTTGCCGTGGCCTTCTGCGCGCAGCTTCGGCATGCCTTCACCATCCAAGGTGATCACATCGTTGGGCTGAGTACCTGCAGGGATGGTAATTTTCACCTCTTCGCCGGTGAGGGATTCCACGTCCAATTCGGTGCCAAGCGCTGCATCGAACATTGGAACCTTGATGCTGGCGTGCAGATCGTCGCCATCGCGGGTGAAGATGGCGTGCGGGCGCACCATGACTTCAATGTAGAGGTCACCCGCAGGACCGCCACCAGCGCCAACCTCACCTTGGCCTGCCATGCGGATGCGCATGCCGGACTGGATGCCAGCTGGGATGTTGGCCACGATGTCGCGGCGAGCACGCACACGACCATCTCCTGCACACTCAGTGCAAGGATCTGGGATGATCTCACCGGTGCCATCGCAGGTGTGGCATGGGCGGGACGTCATGACGTTGCCCAGGAAGCTGCGCTGCACTTCCTGAATTTCACCAGCGCCATTACAGGTGCCACAGGTAACAGGCTTCTTGTCGGATGCAGATCCAGAACCATGACACTTGGTACACAGCACTGCGGTGTCAAGGGTGAGATCTTTCTTAGCGCCCTTGTAAGCCTCTTCCAAGGTGATGGAGGTGCGCCACAAGGTGTCACTGCCTGGCTGCACGCGGGAACGTGGTCCACGGGAACCGCCCGCGCCACCGCCGAAGAAGGCATCGAAGATATCGCCCAGTCCACCGCTGCCGCCGAAGCCTCCACCGAAGCCACCAGCGCCAGCTCCGCCGCCTTGCTCCATTGGGTCACCGCCCATATCAACAATGCGGCGCTTATCCGGATCAGTGAGTACCTCATGCGCAACAGAAGCCTCGCGGAATTTCTCCGCTGCTTCCTCACCTGGGTTTACGTCCGGGTGGTATTTGCGGGCAAGCTTTCGGTATGCCTTTTTGATCTCTGATTCGGTTGCATTGCGATCGACGCCGAGAATGCCGTAATAGTCACGTGCCACGGTGGGTGATACTTCCTTTAGCTTCTAAACAGATTAATCAAAACAAATGGCCAACTATACCCGCAGCTATTCGCCAGCGAGCACACGACCAACATACTTAGCAACGGCGGACACCTTAGAAATTGTTCCCGAGTAGTCCATATAGGTGGGGCCAACCACCCCCAATCCGCCCAGTGCGCTGCCCTGGGAGCCGTAACCGGTGGTAATCACCGTTGCGCTGCGCAGCTCAATGTCTTCATTTTCGCCGCCAATATGCACGCGCACTTGGTCAAGATCAGTGACATTGGACAGCAGTTTCAACATGACCACCTGCTCTTCCAAGGCTTCTAAAACCATGGGCAGGCTCGCGGAGGTTTCCCGGCTTAAGCGGGTGAGGTTTGAGGTGCCGGCGAGGATCAGGCGGTCAGAGGGTTGATCGACAAGCGTGTTCACCAGCACATCGCAGCAGCGGCGCATGGCATCACGAATATCGGTTGGGGCTTGCTGAGCCAACTCTTCCAGCGCATCTGATGCAGCCGTCAGCGTTTTCTCCCCTAGCGCGCCGTTGAGCAGATCGCGCAGCACATTAACTTCTTCCGCCGCCAGCGGTTCCTCAAGTTCCACGTTGCGCTGATCTACACGGCCAGTATCGGTAATGAGCACCAGCAGCAAGCGCATCGGCGACAGCGGCACCACCTCGCAGTGCTTCACGCGCGCTGTTTTCAGGGTGGGCAGCTGCACCACGGCAGCCTGATGGGTGAGCTGAGACAACAGCTGCACAGATCTGCGCAGCACGTCCTCTAAGTCCACTCCCCCTTCAAGGAAGCCCAAAATAGCGCGCCGTTCCGCCAGCGACAGCGGTTTGATGTCATGGATGGAATCAACAAAAAGGCGGTAACCCCTTTCGGTTGGTACCCGGCCAGAACTTGCATGCTCCTGGACGATAAAGCCATCGGATTCCAGCACCGACATATCGTTGCGGATCGTCGCAGAACTCACGTTGAGCTTATGGCGCTCGAGGAGTGACTTCGATCCGACAGGTTCCTGAGACGCAATGTAATCAGCGACGATGGCCCGCAACACTTCGTATCTACGTTTCTCTGTTGCACTCACCATGTCTGTAACCCTACTAAATATTTAGTCTTCTTCACTAAGCAAAATGTCGGCGATGATGCCGTCGGCAAGCAAACGTCCCGCATCGGTCACCGCCAGGTTGCCCAGCGCATTGACGTGCAGCAGGCCCCCTGCGATATGACGGTCGATGACCGGGCGCGCTGCGGGTGCGAAAAGGTTCAGCGGCACGCCTTGTTTCAGGCGCAAACCAAGCATGACGCGCTCGGTGTGGTGATCTTCCGCCGTCAGCCGCTCTGTTTCCTTAATGGGCAGCTCGCCGGCCGCAATCTGCGCGGAGTAACGCGCTGGGTGCTTGATGTTGTAGAAGCGGCGGTCGCCGATGTGCGAGTGCGCGCCCGGGCCCGCGCCCCACCAGTCGCCGTCGACCCAATAGCCCATGTTGTGCTTGCATTCTCCGCCGGGTTTCGCCCAGTTGGACACCTCGTACCAATCGAAACCAGCTGAGCGCAGGCGAGCGTCGATAAGCTCAAAACGATCAGCGTAGACATCCTCGTCCGGCGCTGGCAGCTCGCCCTTGCGCACCTTGCGCGCCATCGCCGTGCCATCTTCCACGATCAAGGAATAGGCAGACACGTGATCCACGTTCGCTTCGAGCACCGCATCCAGCGTCTTGCGGACATCATCATCGGTCTCTGTCGGCGTGCCATAAATCATGTCCAAATTGACATGCTCAAACCCCGCCTCACGTGCCTCCTTGGCCGCCGCCACCGGGCGCCCTGGGGTGTGCGTGCGGTCCAGCACCTTCAAAACGCTTGACGACGCCGACTGCATCCCTAACGAAATCCTGTTGTAGCCCGCCTCACGCAGGCCATCAAAAAACTCAGGCGAGGTAGACTCCGGATTGGACTCCGTGGTGACTTCCGCACCATCCGCAATGCCAAAAGTATTGCGCACAGCCCCCAAAACCCTGGCCAAACCGTCCGCACCAATCAACGACGGGGTACCCCCGCCAATAAAGATAGTTTCCGCCTGCCGAGGATTATCCAGCGAAGCCACAGCCATCTCCAACTCAACTTCCAACGAGTCAAGATAGGTGTCCGGGCCTGCAGTACTACCTAATTCCCCAGCAGTATAGGTGTTGAAATCGCAATAACCGCACCGAGTTGAACAAAACGGCACATGAATATACACACCAAAAACTGACATGCCCCAAGCCTAGTGCCTGCCCCCTATACATGATTAATTGATGTTAAACATAGCGAATTCCTAAGAACAGGGTAGAGTGCAGGGTATGAAACGGAAGATGGTCGCAGCGGCGCTGGCAACAGCGCTTCTTTTTGGGGCTGCACCTGCGCACGCTTCCGAATTGGTAGAGCCCACCACAGTTGCAGAGTCAGTGGCACTCGATCCCAACAAAGCAATCAATATTCTCACCCCAGATCTCTGGGAAGACATTGAGGCAAAACCAGGCGATATCGTCCACATCCCCTACCAGGGCACCCGAAACTACGAGGACCTCACCGTAGAAGTCGCGAAACCTTTCGAAGATTTCCAAATCCTCGTCGGACTCGACAACAGCATCGTCATCGCAGTGCCAAAGAACTTAAGTGGCGCAGCATCAGTCGCCCCAGTTTTCACTGTCTCTGACAAAAACGGTGAGATCGACTCTTTCACCATCAAAGTAAGCGTCGAGCCACGCCGCCAAAGCGACGAAGAAAAGCGCTCCGCACTATTTGATGTCATCTCTGAGCTTGCCTACCGCATGCCTCATCTGCCATTCGTGTCAGAGTTGCTGAAGTACTAGAACAGTAACGAGAAAACCCCGGGAGTCGCGTTGAGCGCCCGGGGTTTTAGTTTTTGCTGCACCGAGATTTCTAGGAAACAGCGTTGCGCTTTTGCGCAAGCTTGTCTGCAACCCGGGCCACGACAGCGTCGATACGCGCACGCTCAAGCAGGAAACGTGGCGGGTTGCTGCCTCGCATGGTGCGCACATACGCCGGATTGGCGGTGCCCACTGCGTTGATCCATGCGCTGGTGGCGCTTTCGATCACCGCTGCAACGCGGCCATAAAGCAGTGGCAGAGACAGGGAATCCAGATCGTTGGCCACCTTGTCAGTTTCCGCCAGCACCCACTCCACAGTGGCCTCCAGGCGCTTAACCACAGCGTCTGTGCGCGCATTGAGCGCGGTCGACAGATCGCGTACATCAACGAGGCCGGCATCAATATCGAAGTCGCGCTCCAGCTCGGAGGCGGTCAGGCGTTCCGGCTTATCGACGTCCACCTCCACCGTGGCTCTAGCGCTCACGGTGCCCTGACGGATACCAGTGGTTAGTGCGTGACGCAGGCCTGAAAGTTCAGCCACAACAGTGCGGGAGTCATCGCGGGCTTCAGTGATGATCTCATCGAATTCAGCGAGGCAATCTTCCACGAGCTCCAGATCCCAGTCGGAGACTGCTTCCATGATGTGCTCAATGTATTCAGCGACCTCGTCGCCGATGTTGTAGATCTCCTGGGTCAGCTCTCGGTGGCGTAGCTGTGCGGTTGTACTGCTCATCGCGTTCCAACACACCTTCCTTTTCTTGCCTCGTAGCTAAAGTTCTAGCCGGTCTTGATCCGGTTTGCTAGCCGTCCTCTAGCCAATTTCTCAGCTATTTTCCAGCTAACATTCGCACCAAACACGACAGGAGTCACACGGTTAACAACCATGTTTTTCAAGCTCTTTAGTGCATTTTCACACCTTGAGACCCTCAAGTAACACTTGAGAGTTTCCCTTAACGGGTTCTGACTTTATGTGAAACAGCTTGGAATGTCGTGACGGCGCGCCGGTGTGTCGGAAATTTGAGGTCGTGAGATGAAGCAAGAGCTGACAGCGATTGCGGTTACCTCACTAAAGCCCGAGAAAAATCACCACGGCAATGCCGGCAACTCCATCGCCGAGACCAATTCATTGAGAATCCGCGTGGGTTCGCCACGTGACTCCTCATCAGATAGTCGCGACAAATATTTATCTACAACCTTCAGGGCTGCCGGCTCGGTTCCCTGCTGGCCAATGCACTCCACCACATACTGCGGATTATCCTGAGCGAAAAGCCACTCGGGATCACCAAACGTCAGACCCGGATTTGAGCCCAAAGTAAAGAACTCTTCATCCCCGTCCGTGCCAGTGGCTGCAATGTAGGCGAAATCCTCCATCACGCCCACAGCGAAGCGTGTTGGTGCTTCGCCGACTTCGGTGCGGGTCCATGTCGATCCATCCCAATCAAATTGGGTCTCTGTGTTACTCATCGGTTGTAGATGTGGTCGATGGCGTCTGCGTAACGGCGAACAACAACGTTGCGCTTGACCTTCAGCGTTGGGGTCAGCTCGTCGGCTTCCTCGGTCAGGTCGCGATCAAGGATGTAGAACCGCTTGATCGCCTCTGAATGAGACACCGTGGCATTAGCGTTGTTGACTGCATCCTGGATTTCCGCACGCAGTGCAGGATCAGTAGCAATCTCAGAAACCGTGCGGGATTCCGCAATGTTGTGGTTCAGCTTCCACCGCTTCAACATATCTGGATCCAAGGTCACCAGCAGGCCAACGAATGGTTTACCATCGCCCACCACCATGGCCTGGCTGACCAGTGGGTGTGCGCGGATGATGTCTTCCATGGGTCCTGGGGAAACGTTCTTGCCGCCCGCGGTCACGATCAGATCTTTCTTACGTCCGGTGATCACCAGGTGTCCAGACTCCAACAGCTCACCCAGATCGCCGGTGTTGAACCAACCGTCGTGGAGGGCTTCTGCTGTGGCTTCTGGGTTGTTCCAATATCCCTGGAACAACATCTCGCCTTTTAGCATGATTTCGCCATCTTCATTGATCTTGATGGTCATGCCACCCATCGGCTTACCCACAGTGCCGATCTTTTGATCAGTGAAGTCCACCGCTGCAGCAGCCGCAGATTCCGTCAGACCATAACCTTCGTAGATGGTCATGCCCACACCGCGGAAGAAGTGCAGCAGCTCCTGCCCCATCGCTGAACCACCGGTGATGGCGTACTGCACATCGCCACCGACAGCTGCACGGATCTTGGAGTACACCAGCTTGTCAAACGCTTTATGTGCCATAACCTGGGACTTGCTTGGGCCTTCTGCAGTATCAAGAGCCATGGAGTATTCAATGGCCGCCTTTTCGGCACGCTCAAACATGATGCGCTTGATTGCGCCACCGTCAGCAGCATTAGCAGCAGCGGCGTTGCGGACCTTTTCAAACACGCGTGGAACACCCAAAATCAGGTTCGGGCGGGAACGCTGCAGTTCCAAAGTAAGGGTGCTGAAATCAGACCAGTGGGACTGGGTTGCACCGGTGACAGCGAAGGCCAAGTGCACTGCGCGAGCAAGAACGTGCGCCAAAGGAAGGAAGGTGAGCAACCTTGAACCTGGCATCGCGATCGCTCCGATGTCATTGGTGATCAGCGCTCGGACCTCAGCCAACCAGTGGTAGTGGGACAACTCGCAGCCCTTCGGCCTACCAGTTGTGCCAGAGGTGTACACCAAAGACGCCAGGTCAGCGGCCTTGGTTGCATGAATGCGTTCCCACACCAGCTCATCAGAAAGCTCGCGGCCCTCAAACTTCAAGGTCTCCAACGCCGAAGAGTTGATCTCTAGAATGCGGCGCAGCTTGGAAGGTGAACCCTTAATCGCTGGAGTTCCGTCTTCACCGATGACCAGGTTCTTCATCAAGTCGGTATGATCAGGGGTTTCGGTAATGGCCAAAACAGCGCCGGAATCCTCAATGATCCACTCAATTTGGGACAGTGAAGAGGAGCTGTAGATAGGCACGCTCACTGCGCCAGCGGCCCAGATAGCGAAATCAAGCACAGCCCACTCATAGCGAGTATTGGACAGCAGCGCGACACGGTCTCCCTGCTCTACGCCGACTGAAATAATTCCTTTTGCAACCGCAAAAACCTCGTCCTGAAATTCTTTGGCAGTTACATTCACCCACTCATAGTTGGCAGGCTTGCTGAACAAAACTCCGTAAGGTCGAGTCTTAATCTGATCTAGAAGGGCGGTCAGGCAGGTTTCAGATTCTCCGATGGTGTACTTGGCAGGTTCAGTGTATTCCTGCAGGGTATTAGGTGAAGTCATGGTCAAATTCAACCTTTCCTTTAATTTGGCTGTACTTGTGTCGTCACGTCTTTAGTCACGTTTTTGGTCAGATCTTTAGGCATATCTTTAACCACATGGAATTTTTCTCTATGTATTCAGTGTGTCAATAACTTCTTATATCTGCACCAATCAGGGTGTATAAAAGCCACCCCAAAGCCCAATCCAAAAGATGTATTTTCTAACAAACTTACCCTCACGCTACAAATATGCTGTGCCCACACGCTATTAGTGGCATAATGTTGTGTTGTGACTGCTCGCAGATTTTTGAATGAACTCGCCGATCTCTACGGCGTAGCAACTTCCTACACTGATTACAAAGGTGCCCATATTGAGGTCAGCGATGACACATTAGTGAAAATCCTGCGTGCTCTGGGTGTGAATTTAGATACAAGCAACCTCCCCAACGATGACGCTATCCAACGCCAAATTGCCCTCTTCCATGATCGAGAGTTCACTCGCCCACTGCCTCCATCGGTGGTTGCAGTTGAAGGTGATGAACTAGTTTTCCCGGTGCATGTGCACGACGGTTCCCCTGCAGATGTCCACATCGAATTGGAAGACGGCACGCAGCGGGATGTTTCTCAGGTGGAAAACTGGACAGCGCCACGGGAAATTGATGGGATTAGGTGGGGCGAGGCATCGTTTAAGATTCCTGGTGATCTCCCCTTGGGTTGGCACAAGCTTCACCTTAAATCCAATGAACGCTCAGCTGAGTGCGGTTTGATCATCACCCCGGCTCGTCTGTCTACTGCTGATAAGTATCTTGATTCCCCTCGCAGTGGTGTCATGGCGCAGATCTACTCTGTGCGTTCCACGTTGTCGTGGGGCATGGGTGATTTCAATGATTTAGGAAACTTGGCAAGTGTGGTTGCCCAGGATGGAGCAGACTTCCTGCTCATCAACCCCATGCACGCTGCAGAGCCGCTGCCTCCTACTGAGGACTCTCCTTATCTGCCCACAACCAGGCGCTTTATCAACCCGATCTACATTCGGGTAGAAGATATTCCGGAGTTTAATCAGCTTGAGATTGATCTACGCGATGATATCGCAGAGATGGCTGCGGAATTCCGCGAACGCAATCTGACCTCAGACATCATTGAGCGCAATGACGTCTACGCTGCAAAGCTTCAAGTGCTGCGCGCCATTTTTGAAATGCCTCGTTCCAGCGAACGTGAAGCCAACTTTGTCTCCTTCGTGCAACGGGAAGGCCAAGGTCTTATTGATTTCGCCACCTGGTGCGCGGACCGCGAAACTGCACAGTCTGAATCTGTCCACGGAACTGAGCCAGACCGCGATGAGCTGACCATGTTCTACATGTGGTTGCAGTGGCTATGTGATGAGCAGCTGGCGGCAGCTCAAAAGCGCGCTGTCGATGCCGGAATGTCGATCGGCATCATGGCAGACCTGGCAGTTGGTGTGCATCCAGGTGGTGCTGATGCCCAGAACCTCAGCCACGTACTTGCTCCGGATGCGTCAGTGGGCGCCCCACCAGATGGATACAACCAGCAGGGCCAAGACTGGTCCCAGCCACCATGGCATCCAGTGCGTCTTGCAGAGGAAGGCTACATTCCGTGGCGTAATCTGCTGCGCACTGTGCTGCGTCACTCCGGCGGAATCCGCGTGGACCACGTTCTTGGTTTGTTCAGGCTCTTTGTCATGCCACGCATGCAATCCCCTGCTACGGGCACCTATATCCGCTTCGACCATAATGCGTTGGTAGGCATTCTAGCCCTAGAAGCAGAACTCGCAGGCGCCGTTGTCATTGGTGAAGATCTGGGAACGTTTGAGCCTTGGGTACAAGATGCATTGGCTCAGCGTGGCATCATGGGCACCTCGATCCTATGGTTCGAGCATTCCCCAAGCCAGCCGGGTCCTCGCCGCCAGGAAGAGTATCGTCCGCTGGCCTTGACCACTGTGACCACTCATGATCTCCCTCCGACTGCTGGTTATTTGGAGGGCGAGCACATTGCTCTTCGTGAGCGATTGGGGGTGCTCAACACTGATCCTGCTGCAGAACTCGCTGAGGATCTGCAGTGGCAAGCGGAGATCCTTGATGTCGCAGCATCTGCCAACGCATTGCCAGCCCGGGAATACGTGGGACTCGAACGCGATCAGCGCGGTGAGTTGGCTGAGCTGTTGGAAGGCCTGCACACTTTCGTTGCGAAAACCCCTTCAGCACTGACCTGTGTCTGCTTGGTAGACATGGTCGGTGAAAAGCGGGCACAGAATCAGCCGGGCACAACGAGGGATATGTATCCCAACTGGTGTATCCCACTGTGTGACAGCGAAGGCAACTCCGTGCTCATTGAATCGCTGCGTGAAAATGAGCTGTATCACCGTGTGGCAAAGGCAAGCAAGCGAGATTAGGTCCGCTTCAGTTGTGGTGGCTCCGAATCTGATGAACAATGATCATTCCTAATTCATTTACATCTTTATCAAAGAGAGCCACCACCTACTAATGCGACTTCTTGGTCGAATTTTAAAAACCACGTCTGCGCTTTGGCCCTACTATCTCGGAATTATCGTCGTATCCATTGTGATCGCGGCGTTGTCGCTGCTGTCGCCGTTTATTCTCCGCGAAGCAACAGATTCCATTGTTTCTGCAGTAACCGGATCTAACACCGTCGATGCAGTTACTCGCACTATTATTTTCTTAGCTTTAGCCCTGTTTGTCGCAAGCTTCCTCAATACGGTGATGACCAACATCGGTGGCTACATCGGTGATGTCATGGCATCTCGTATGCGCCAGATTCTGGCCACGCGCTATTACGCAAAGCTGTTGGCGCTGCCTCAGAAGTATTTTGATAATCAGGTCACCGGCACCATCATCGCCCGCCTTGATCGATCAATCAACGGCATCACGCAGTTCATGCAGAGCTTCTCCAACAACTTCTTCCCCATGCTCATCACCATGGTGGCAGTGCTGATTATTTCCGCGATTTTCTACTGGCCTCTGGCAATTCTGCTGGCCATGTTGTTCCCGATTTACATGTGGCTGACGGCGTTGACATCGAAACGCTGGCAGAAATATGAGGGCGAGAAAAACCATGAAATCGACGTGGCTAACGGCCGCTTCGCTGAGGTTGTCGGCCAGGTCAAGGTTGTTAAATCATTCGTCGCAGAGACCCGCGAGCTGGCTGATTTCGGTGGGCGTTACGGCAAAACAGTAGCGATTACCCGGCCGCAATCCGGTTGGTGGCACCGCATGGATACTCTCCGTGGCGCGGCACTAAATATCATCTTCCTGGCCATTCACCTGCTGATTTTCTACCGCACCTTGCACGGCCATTTCACCATCGGCGACATGGTCATGCTCATCCAGCTTGTCACCATGGCGCAGCAACCGGTGTACATGATGAGCTACATCGTCGACTCCGCGCAGCGCGCCATCGCCGGCTCCCGCGACTACTTCGAGGTCATGGCGCAGCAGGTCGAGCCCACCGCCAATAAGGAGCTTGTCGACGCCACCCTCGCCTCAGACACTCCACGCATCAGTGTGGGCACGCCCGCCGCGCTGCCCGCTGGAGAACCAGCGATGGAATTCAAAAACGTCACCTTCGCCTACGAAGAAGGCAAGCCGGTTATTTCCGACGTGTCCATTACCGCCCGCCACGGCGAGCGCATCGCGTTGGTCGGTGAATCCGGCGGCGGTAAATCCACCCTGGTCAACCTTCTGTTAGGTCTGTACAAACCAAACAGCGGCAGCCTTGCAGTATGTGGCGTGGATGTTAAAGATCTGACTTCCGAGGAACTTCGCGCATCCGTGGGTGTGGTCTTCCAGGACGCCAGCTTGTTCTCTGGATCTATTGCAGAAAACATCGCCTACGGTCGCCCAGGTGCCACCCGCGAAGAGATCATCGAAGTGGCTAAGAAAGCCAACGCACATGAGTTCATTTCCGCCTTCCCTGAAGGATATGAAACCGTCGTCGGTGAACGCGGACTCAAACTTTCTGGTGGCCAGAAGCAGCGCGTCTCTGTGGCACGGGCCATGCTTAAAGATGCCCCACTTCTTGTTCTCGATGAAGCCACCTCTGCACTGGATACCAAGTCTGAGCAGGCAGTCCAAGCCGGTTTGGAACAGCTGATGGAAAACCGCACCACCTTAATGATCGCCCACCGCCTGTCCACCATCGCAGGCGTCGATACCATCGTGACCATCCAAAACGGACGGGTTGAAGAGGTCGGATCTCCTACCGAGCTCGCAGTCTCAGGCGGTATCTATTCCGAACTGCTGCGCCTGACCAACTCCACAGCAGAAGCCGACCGGGAGCGTCTGCGCGCCTTTGGTTTCACTGGCGATGCACCAGCTGAAGAAGAGGACTAGCCCCGCGAAAGAACAATCCCCCAGTGCCCAAAGGTACCAGGGGATTTTTCTTAATTCCATGCTCTAGATCAAGGAAACAAGCCACGCAATAACAACGATGACCAGCAACACCACGAGCGCTTGGGTAACGCGTGACTGTGGGTACTTGCGCTTACGCTTCGGGAGTTCTTGGTCTCTCTTGCGGAGCTCTTCTGGGTTAGCCATGGTGTGGTTCTTGTCCCTTTCCGGAGGATTGTGGTGTTCCAATTCGCTGCACCCAGGCGCCGAGGATGTCGACTACGCGGAGCAGAAGTACTGCTAGCAACGCGCAGACCACTACTGATCCTAGGATGACGATCGGTGACTGGATCCACAGCGGTGATGTTGTAAGCAGCTGTGAGATCCGGTCGAGGAATGCAGTCATGGGTTATTAGCCTACACCGGGTTGTTTAGATTGCCCCAGCCAGACCTCGGCGGCGCAGAAGTGGGCCGAGGTCTTTGGAACGGCCACGGAGTTCTTCGAAGGCGTTGCTGTAGTCGGAGGCTGCGCCGCGGGATAAGACCAGGTCACGGAATTTCTGGCCGGCGGTGCGGGCTGCGTCGAGGGAAGCCACGGATCCGGCTGCGCCTTCTTCGCGAAACCAGTCGAAGCCGTCGGCGTCGAGTGCTTCCGCCCACAGGTAGGAGTAGTAGCCGGCTGAGTAGCCGCCAGCAAAGATGTGGTTGAAGTAGGTGGATCGGTAGCGCGGTGCAATGTTGTCCACGTCGAGGCCTGCTGCGGCTAGTGCGTCGGCTTCGAATTGGTCAATGTCATTGACTGCTGCGGCTTCCGCTGTGGACAGGGAGTGCCAGGCCAGGTCGATAATCGATGCTGCCAAGTATTCGGAGGTGGCAAAACCTTGTCCGAATTGGCGGGATGCTTCCACTGCCTCAAGCAGGGAGTCTGGAATGATGTCGCCGGTGTCCACGTGGCGGGCGTAGTTGCGGACTACTGCAGGGTCGAATGCCCAGTTTTCGTTGATCTGGGAGGGGAATTCTACGTAGTCGCGGGGCACGGAGGTTCCGGAGAAGCTTGGGTAGCGCACCTTGGACAGCAAGCCGTGCAGGCCGTGGCCGAATTCGTGGAAGATGGTGGTTACTTCATCGAGGCTGAGTAGTGCTTCGCCGGTGGTTGGTTTGGTAATACCCATAACGTTGACCACGACTGGCTTGGTGCCTAGCAGCTCGGATTGGTCGACAAAGCTGGACATCCAAGCGCCGCCCCGCTTGGATGGTCGGCCGTAGTAGTCGGTAAGGATCAGGCCGATGCCGGAGCCGTCAGAATCGAGGACTTCCCAGACGTCCACGCCCTCGGCGTAACCGCGCAGGTCAGGGCGTGGTTCCACGGTGATTCCGTAGAGGCGGTTAGCAGCGAAGAAGACGCCGTCACGGAGTACTTGGTTCAATGGGAAGTAGTTGCGCAGTTCGGTTTCGTCCAGGGCGTAGTCGCGGGCGCGGACTTTGGCTTCCCAGAAGCTCCAGTCAGCTGCGCCGACTTTTTGGCCGTGTTCTTCTGCTTCTTCTGCGGAGAGTTTGTATTCGGCTTTCGCATTGGCAGAGGCGGCTGGGGCGAGATCATAAAGCAAGGCGCGCACGGCTGCGACGTCATCGGCGGTTTCTTCTTCGATGACGTAATCGGCGTGGGTGTCGTAGCCTAAAAGTGTGGCGCGTTCAGCACGCAGACGCACGGTTTCGAGCAGCACGTCCTTGTTCAGGCTGGCGCCACGCTTCTGGGAGGCTTCATAAAGCTTTGCACGCGAGGCGGATTCGGTTAATACTGCCTGCTCTGACTGCACGGTGGGCAGTTCCAGTGGAACCACGTAGCCTTCGGTGCCAACTGCTGCTGCGTAGTCAGCGGCGGCGGATATGCGGGCTTCGCTAAAACCGGCAAGTTCAGATTCTTCAAAGTTGACCGCCAGATCGCGGGTGTCCTGAAGCAGGTTGCGGCCGAACTGTTCGGACAGTGCCGATAGGCGCTGGTTGATGGTGCTCAGTCGGGCCTTGCCGTCGGCGTTGAGTGCTGCACCGCGACGTCGAAAAGCGCGCTTGGTGTGGGACAACAGGCGTTGCGATTCCTCGTCGGCCGGTGCTTCTACGGCCTCAATGCGCGCGAAAAGCGCAGCATTGTGGAAAATCGCATCCGAATGCGCGGAGAGTTTCGGCGCGATAGTGGCTGCGATTTCATCCATTTCAGGGGAGGAATCGGTGCCCTGCAAGTTGAAGAATACGGCGGCGACGCGGTTGAGGGACAGGCCTGCGCGTTCCAGGGCCTCAATGGTGTTCTCCCAGGTAGGAGCGTCCTCATTGGTAGCGATCGCTGTAATTTCAGCATCGTGTTCAGCTAATGCGAGTTCGAAGGCGGGCGGGAAATCAGCCACCTTGATCGCTGCGAAATCGGGCAGCTGGTAGGGCAAGGTGCTGGGCTTGAGCAGGTGTTCAACAGTCATAGTGACCGATACTAGTTGCTAGAGTTTTCATCATGTCTGCCACCTCTTCCGTCACCGTTGAATGCCCGGCGGGAACCATCACCGGCGAGCCCCATTATTTCCGCTCGATTCCCTACGCAAAGGCGCGCCCGTTTGCTGATGCCGAAAAGCTAGAACCCCTGCGCATTGATGCGACCGGCAAGCACGAGGGTCTCTATTTAACGTTGGCAACCCCGGAGGCACGGTTCGGCGCGGATGCCCCGGTGATCGTTTATATCCACGGCGGAGGATATGACGGTGGCACGCGTTTCGATGCCCGCACCGAGCCCACTTTCTTCCGTGAGCAGGGCTTTGTGGTGGTCTCCATCGATTACCGCGTCGGCCTGGAGGGCTTTGCGCGCTTCCACGACGACGAGGCCAATCGTTACCGCGGCATCGATGATTGCGTGCTCGCGCTGGAGTGGGTGCAGAAAAACATCGAGCATTTCGGCGGCGATCCCACCAACGTCACCCTCATCGGGCAGTCCGCGGGCGCCGGCATCGCGCTCTGGCTCACGCGCCTAGACCACTATAAAGGTGCTTTTCGACGCCTGGTTGCGCTCTCCCCCAGCTTCCCGCGCCAGCCATTCGCTGCCCGAAAAGGTGCTTTACGACGCGCCCTGGGCAAACCCGTCACCCGCGCCTCGCTGGCGGGCATCAAGCCCGCACGCTTGGACAAAGGCTACCGTCGCTTTGCTCGCCGCTACTTCACCGACCTGGCACTCGGCCCTACCCCATACGACCCGAATGAGCTGGCCGACATCGATTTGATCATCTCCTCCACCCGCGATGAAATGTACGGACACCGCGCAGGCTTATGGTTCGACCAGCGTGGCTTCGGCGCAAAACTGGCCGCGCGACTTTTTGGCCTGGAGAATTCGGATACCTATATTAAGGAAGCCCGCAAGATCGACAACCGCGTTGTAGGCCGCATGATTGGTGATGCCGTGATCCGCCGCTACGTCGCGCAAACCGAAAAAGGTTGGTGGATGGAATTTCCCGGCAAGCACTGCGATGACCTGTCCTTGGTCTTCTTGGAAGATTCCGAAGCACATCACCACATCGCCTCCTTCGCCCGCGGGGCTACGCCATCGTGGCCTCAATATTCCGAAGAAAACCGCGCAGCTCTCTCACTAGTCTCAGGTGAGGCGAAAGTGGTGAAAGACCCGCTACGCATGGTGCGCCTGGCTTTTTAGAATGTGCTGCAAACCTCCTGGCATTTCTCTATCCTGGCAGGCATGACTGATACCTCTCCGTTGAATTCTCAGCCGAGTGCAGATCACCACCCTGATCACGCGGCTCGCCCAGTTCTTGATGCCCACGGCTTGATCGTTGAGCACGAATCGGAAGAGTTTCCAGTCCCCGCACCCGCTCCCGGTGAACAGCCCTGGGAGAAGAAAAACCGCGAGTGGTACAAAGACGCCGTTTTCTACGAAGTGCTGGTTCGTGCCTTCTACGATCCAGAAGGCAACGGAGTCGGATCGTTGAAAGGCCTGACCGAAAAACTGGATTACATCCAGTGGCTCGGCGTGGATTGCATTTGGATCCCACCGTTTTATGATTCCCCACTGCGCGACGGCGGTTACGATATCCGCAACTTCCGTGAAATCCTGCCCGAATTCGGCACCGTCGATGACTTCGTGGAACTCGTTGACCACGCCCACCGCCGTGGCCTGCGTGTTATCACCGACTTGGTCATGAATCACACCTCCGACCAGCACGCATGGTTCCAAGAATCCCGGCGCGACCCAACCGGCCCCTACGGAGATTTCTATGTGTGGAGCGATGATCCCACCCTGTACAACGAAGCCCGCATCATCTTTGTAGATACAGAAGAATCCAACTGGACCTATGATCCGGTGCGTGGCCAGTACTTCTGGCACCGCTTCTTCTCCCACCAACCAGACCTCAACTACGACAACCCCGCAGTCCAAGAGGCCATGCTAGATGTCTTGCGTTTCTGGCTGGACCTGGGACTTGATGGTTTCCGACTAGATGCCGTTCCTTATCTTTTTGAACGCGAAGGCACCAACGGCGAAAACCTCAAAGAAACCCACGATTTCCTCAAACTGTGTCGCTCTGTCATTGAGAAGGAATACCCCGGCCGAATCCTGCTCGCAGAAGCCAACCAATGGCCCCAAGATGTGGTCGAATACTTCGGTGAAAAAGACAAAGGCGATGAATGCCACATGGCCTTCCACTTCCCTTTGATGCCGCGCATCTTCATGGGAGTTCGCCAAGGTTCACGCACCCCGATCAGTGAGATCCTGGCCAACACCCCGGAGATTCCCAAGACTGCCCAATGGGGTATTTTCCTGCGTAATCATGATGAGCTCACCCTTGAAATGGTCTCCGATGAGGAACGCAGCTACATGTACTCCCAATTCGCCTCCGAACCTCGCATGCGCGCCAACGTAGGAATCCGCAGGCGCCTTTCCCCACTGCTTGAAGGCGACCGCAACCAGCTGGAACTCCTTCACGGTTTGTTGCTGTCTCTACCTGGCTCACCCGTGTTGTATTACGGTGATGAAATTGGCATGGGCGACAATATCTGGCTCCACGACCGCGACGGAGTGCGCACCCCCATGCAGTGGTCCAACGACCGCAACGGTGGTTTCTCCAAAGCTGATCCTGAACGCCTGTACCTTCCAGCGATCCAAAATGATCAATACGGCTACGCCCAAGTAAACGTGGAAAGCCAACTCAACCGCGAAAACTCCCTGCTGCGCTGGCTCCGAAACCAAATCCTTATCCGCAAGCAGTACCGCGCATTTGGTGCCGGAACCTACCGTGAAGTGTCCTCCACCAATGAGTCAGTGTTGACATTTTTACGAGAACACAAGGGCCAAACCATTTTGTGTGTCAACAACATGAGCAAATATCCTCAGGCAGTCTCGCTTGATTTGCGTGAATTTGCAGGACACACCCCTCGAGAGATGTCGGGCGGGCAGCTGTTCCCTACCATTGCTGAACGGGAGTGGATTGTCACTTTAGCCCCTCACGGATTCTTCTGGTTTGATCTCACCGCCGATGAAAAGGACGATATGGAATGAGCATTGGCCAACACATCATCACCGAGCGTTTCTACGGCGCCAAGTCCCACACCATCGACAACGTAGATATTGTGTTGTCCCGCGAATGTGGCGAGAACACTTTGGCTGTAGTGCGCATCAACAATGCGCTGTATCAGTTGTTGGTCAATGATGATGGCAAAGATGTTCTCAACGACCACGTAGAAGAGGTCGGTGCGAGTTTCGGAGCATGGACTGGCAGCTCTGCTTTTCCCATTGGCCCTTTCACTCCACTCGGCACAGAACAATCCAATAGCTCTTTCATCACCGCCGACAATAAAGCGATCGTGAAATACTTCCGCAAATTAGAATCCGGGCAAAACCCCGATGTGGAGCTAATTTCTAAAATTTCCTCCTGCCCCAACATCGCGCCCATCCTGGGTTTTTCCTCCGCTGAGATCTCCGGGGCTAACTACACCCTGGTCATGGCGCAGCAGTACGTTCCAGGTTTGGATGGCTGGTCACACGCGCTGACTACTACCTCTGGCAGCTTTGCAGAGGATGCAGAAAAGATCGGCGAAGCCACCCGCAATGTTCACACTGCTCTTGCATCGGCCTTCCCTACTCGGGTAGTTCCCGTAGAAGCACTCGCCGATGCGCTCACTACCCGCCTTAATGAACTAATCTCCCAAGCACCCGAAATCGCCCGCTTCAAAGAAGCAGCCATCGACCTCTACCAATCGTTGGAAGGCGAAGCCCACATCCAACGCATCCACGGTGACCTCCACTTGGGGCAGCTCATCAAAACCCCCGAACGCTACATCCTCATCGATTTCGAAGGCGAACCTGCCCGCCCACTTAATCAACGACGCCTCCCCGACTCTCCCCTGAAAGATCTCGCCGGCATCATCAGATCCATCGACTACGCAGCCTACTTCGACGGCGAACACACCCAATGGGCCAACGAAGCCACCGCGCTATTCCTCGACGGCTACGGATCAATTGAAGACCAAGAACTCCTCAATGCCTACATTCTGGACAAGGCGTTGTACGAGGTTGCCTATGAAATAAACAACCGCCCCGACTGGGTGAAAATCCCACTCGAGGCGGTCGAAAGGCTTCTAGACTAGTTAGTTACTCTGCGTCAAACGCTTCCAGGATGGCTTGGCGCAGCTCAGGGGCGCTAAGCTGATCCACTAGCCATGGAGAAAACACAAATGGTGTGGCATCAACAGCGTCGAAAAGCTTCTGCGGTTCCGCCCACTCGAACTCCTCCACCTCATCATCCAGTGGCTCCACAAATTCCCCCACCGCTAAACGCACGAGGTGGACCGGGCACAACTCCCACTCCACAATGCCGGACGCGTCGACAGCACGGTACTGGTAATCAGGCAGAATCTCTTGAATATCCAAGAAAGAATCTACCTCCAGCCCCAACTCATCGACACCCCTGCGACGAATCGCATCCGCGTTTGTCTCATCCGGACCAGGGTGCCCACACATAGAGTTCGTCCACACACCAGGCCATGTCTTCTTCGACAATGCACGACGCGTCACCAACAGCTCCCCACGCGGGTTCAAAATATAGGTGGAAAACGCGAAATGCAGAGGCGTGTCCTTAGTGTGCACCGTAGCTTTCGGCGCAGTACCAATAGGATTGCCCTCGGAATCAGCTAAAACAACCAGTTCAACCTCAGTAGTCATGCCCCTAAGCTTAGACACATTGTTGCGTTAGCCCCTCACCCAGTCACCAATCACACCCGGAACAACCGGCCCCCGATCACCCAGCAGCGCCGCCAAATTGCGGTCTTCCTCCACCGCAGACGTCACCGTTTTCACCTTGCCGGTATTCTTCTGCCCACCGCCGGCGCCTCCCATGGGCATCATGGGCATCATCGGCATCATGCCGCGCCCAAAATTGCTTATCGACGGCTTCCCACTCCCTGATCCCACCATCCCCAGGCCAGAACCCGACTGCGAACTAGATCCAACCGACGATCCAGTCTGGCGCGCATACTTGCTCTGAGAACCAGTACCACCTGCACCAACGACGCCACCAGACATTCCGCCAGCACCACCCATCATCGGAGCGACAGCTCCCGCGGAAGAAGCACCATGAGTTCGAGCTCCCATCAACGAATCCGAGGTAATCCCCGGCGCGCCAGGACCACCAGTCATTCCCGGTACCGAACCACCTGCGGATCCGGCCGCTCGACTACTGATCGCTCCAGGTGCCGAAGATCCAATCGAGCCACCCTGTGCGCCCAACCCTGCACCGCTGCCAAACGCACCAAGCGGCGATGCCGCAGACATCGAGGAAGGAATCGCACCGGACGCCGAATTAGGCGTAGAAGTAGGCATCGCCAAACCATTCGCAAGGCTCTGCCCAGCTGAGGCAGCAGAGGTCAACATATCCCCAATATTGATGCCATCCAACTGATCAGTGACAGTGCCAAAACTTCCAACCCCACTCTGCCCCGCAGCACCTTGAACCGCTGCATCCGGCGCGATACTGCCCGCATTGGCGACACCACCCTGCGCAGCCCCCGACGGAGTCAACCCCGCCGCAGACCATGCCTGCCCACTGCCAGCAATCTCATCCATCCCCAGAGCAATTTCCCCCGCAGAACCATTCGCCCCCTTCATCTGCATCAAATTGCTCACAGGAGGCATACCCGTCAACACATCCGCCTGAAAAGTAGCCTGAAACGACGCCAAAAACGCCCTCTCCGCAGCAAGCCTCTGCACCGGATCCAAAATCGCCTTAATCGACGTCGCAGCCATAAACACCTGCATGCGATGCCCCATATAAATCCGATTCAGCGTCCCCACCGACGCCCCCATCATTTTCGCATTCGCAGCAAACGTCGCCCCCGCAGCCGCCACCTCATTAATCCGAGCAGCAGCCTGCTCAAACGTTTCGCCTGAGTTCTCCGCCAAAATCTCACCAGCAATCGACGACAACGAAGCCGACACATTGCTAATAGCCGACGCCATAGAGCCCCAAGACCCCTGCGCCTCCAAAACCGCCCCCGAGTTGGTTCCGGAAAACTGACTACACAACGCATCCAACGACAACGAAGGACTAACAGCTGGTGGATTAAAAACGAAAGACTCAAACCGAGGTGCCGGCCGCGCCGGGAACATTACTGACTCTTCTACAACCCTGCCACCGGTATCCGCTACATCCATACCCCTAGCGAATAATTCATCCTGGCCAGTCAAAGCCGCACCAGAAGCCTGCAAAGCCGCAGACAACCACTCGATTTGTTCGGCATAGGAATTCAGCACAGAGTTTGCTGCGCCTGCCCCACCATTAATCACATTCCCGTGACCGGAACCCAATTGATCGAGTCCAGAGACGGGCGAAAACGCGGATAGAATTGTTGATTTCATTCCCACTTGAGATGCAGTAATAGCTTGATGCTGAAGCTCATTCAAGCGAGACACAGCACTACTGATGGACGAGGGATCAATTTTCAATGTCATGGAATTCCCCTTAGTTCCTTGATGAGATTTTCTAAAATTTCAACAGCATCAGAGCACAAAATTTCTGGCTCCCAGCCCTCACCTAATTCGAGATAGTCAACCGTAAGCCGGCCCCAGTCATAGTCAACTGCTGCCTCACATTGACGACCCGTCTCGGACATTTGATGCACATACAGATCTGGATTGTCATTGGATCCCCAATCCAATGTCTCTAGATCTTGGTTTTCAACAAATTGTCGGTTTGCTTGGTCAGTTGAAATGAGCCACGTACCTGAAAAATCCTCTCTGTCTGCTTTCCCGAAACTGCAACCTAAACCTGTCGAGCCGAGGTAAGCGTCTTCAACAATCAAGACTCCCAATCCGACTTCTTCGAACTGTTCCTGCGTGAGTACTTCACACGGATGAAATTGGCTGGCAAGTATGTCGTTGGTCGGCTCCGTGGATGCAGCCTCCTCCGACGTTGGCGTTGCGGTTACCGTGACGGTTGTGGGAGTGGTGGATCCACTCGTGCAGCCGGCGACAGTCAATGCGATGCCGCATACGAGCAGCCAGATTCGTCGCATAAAATACCCCGATCTTTGTAGTCGTAACGAGGGCCGTGAAAAGGCACTCATAAGCGTTAGACTGCAAAAGTTCGGGGTAGGTTCCCTAAAATTCAAATTATTTTTTGAACTTACGCCAAGCTGTTCAAATTGCCTGAGTAGATGACGTTTCCGATCTGGAATTTAGCATTCGACAATGAGCCGTTTGAGGTGTTGAACGCGTATTGCAGGTTCGTTGTCGCGCCGGCACCCAGTGGTAGGTCGAGTGGGATGTTGTCGTCGCCGGAGAGGGTTTCGATGTTGGTTTTGTTGCCGTTGTAGTCTTCGATGTCCAGGGTGGGTGGATCGATGGCGTCGGCTGGCAGGGCTACGTCGTTTAGGTTTTTCACCGCGATGTGAATAATTGAGCCACCGTTGGTGCCGTAGCGGGTGCCTCGGAAGATAAATTCAACATTGAGACCTGGGTCTTCAACCCTGATATCGCCGCTTGGGACTGTGATTGGGCTTACCTCTTTGGCTTCGAACACCGGGGTTGAGGTAGTGGTTACTTCCATGGTTTCCTCAGCGGAAACGGCTTGGCTATCAGCACTTTCACCCGAACAGCCTGCAAGAAGTGCGACGGCTAACAGGGCTGGGATTGTCCTCAACTTCACTTCGGGCTCCTTCTTAGTAATAGGTTCGTAGAAAAGTTTACTAGCCTAGAGAGTATGCGATTTCCTGAACTCGAAGAATTGAAGAATCGCCGGACCTTGAAATGGACCCGGTTTCCAGAAGACGTGCTTCCTTTGTGGGTTGCGGAAAGTGATTTTGGCACCTGCCCGCAGTTGAAGGAAGCTATGGCAGATGCCGTTGAGCGCGAGGTCTTCGGATACCCACCAGATGCTACTGGGTTGAATGATGCGTTGACTGGATTCTACGAGCGTCGCTATGGGTTTGGCCCAAATCCGGAAAGTGTTTTCGCCATTCCGGATGTGGTTCGTGGCCTGAAGCTTGCCATTGAGCATTTCACTAAGCCTGGTTCGGCGATCATTGTGCCGTTGCCTGCATACCCTCCTTTCATTGAGTTGCCTAAGGTGACTGGTCGTCAGGCGATCTACATTGATGCGCATGAGTACGATTTGAAGGAAATTGAGAAGGCCTTCGCTGACGGTGCGGGATCACTGTTGTTCTGCAATCCACACAACCCACTGGGCACGGTCTTTTCTGAAGAGTACATCCGCGAGCTCACCGATATTGCGGCGAAGTACGATGCCCGCATCATCGTCGATGAGATCCACGCGCCACTGGTTTATGAAGGCACCCATGTGGTTGCTGCTGGTGTTTCTGAGAACGCTGCAAACACTTGCATCACCATCACCGCAACTTCTAAGGCGTGGAACACTGCTGGTTTGAAGTGTGCTCAGATCTTCTTCAGTAATGAAGCCGATGTGAAGGCCTGGAAGAATTTGTCGGATATTACCCGTGACGGTGTGTCCATCCTTGGATTGATCGCTGCGGAGACAGTGTACAACGAGGGCGAAGAATTCCTTGATGAGTCAATTCAGATTCTCAAGGACAACCGTGACTTTGCGGCTGCTGAACTGGAAAAGCTTGGCGTGAAGGTCTACGCACCGGACTCCACTTATTTGATGTGGTTGGACTTCGCTGGCACCAAGATCGAAGAGGCGCCTTCTAAAATTCTTCGTGAGGAGGGTAAGGTCATGCTGAATGATGGCGCAGCTTTTGGTGGTTTCACCACCTGCGCTCGTCTTAATTTTGCGTGTTCCAGAGAGACCCTTGAGGAGGGGCTGCGCCGTATCGCCAGCGTGTTGTAAATAATGAGTAAAAAGTCTGTCCTGATTACTTCTTTGATGCTGTTTTCCATGTTCTTCGGAGCTGGAAACCTCATCTTCCCGCCGATGCTTGGATTGTCGGCAGGAACCAACTATCTACCAGCTATCTTAGGATTTCTAGCAACGAGTGTTCTGCTCCCGGTGCTGGCGATTATCGCGGTGGTGTTGTCGGGAGAAAATGTCAAGGACATGGCTTCTCGTGGCGGTAAGATCTTTGGCCTGGTGTTTCCTATTGCTGCCTATTTGTCTATCGGCGCGTTTTACGCGCTGCCGAGGACTGGGGCGGTGAGCTATTCGACGGCGGTTGGCGTCGATAATGCGCTTTATTCGGGCTTGTTTAACTTTGTGTTTTTTGCGGTGGCACTGGCGTTGTCGTGGAATCCGAATGGCATTGCAGACAAGTTGGGTAAGTGGCTCACGCCAGCGTTGCTCACGTTGATTGTGGTGCTGGTGGTGTTGTCGGTAGCCAAGTTGGATGGCACGCCAGGTGAGCCAAGTAGTGCGTATGCGCAGCAGCCTGCGGGGGCGGGTTTGCTTGAGGGCTACATGACGATGGATGCGATTGCTGCGTTGGCGTTTGGCATCGTGGTGATTTCTGCGTTCAAGTACCAAAAGGTTAACAAGGTCCGCACGGCAACTGTCGTGTCGGCGTTCATTGCCGGAATTTTGTTGGCGCTGGTTTATCTTGGTTTGGGCTCAATCGGTCAAGTAGTAAACGGTGAGTTCGCTGATGGCACCGCAATTTTGAACTACGCTGCACTGTCCACGATGGGTCAGGCTGGTCGCATCATGTTCGTGGCTATTTTGATCCTTGCATGTATGACCACCGCAGTTGGTCTGATCAGTGCGACGTCTGAGTTTTTCAATTCGCTGCTGCCAGGTGTCAAGTACCACGTCTGGGCCACTGTTTTCGCGCTGATTTCCTTTGGCGTTGCCACCATGGGTTTGGATACGGTGTTGGCCGTTGCGGCTCCAGTGATTAGTTTCATTTACCCATCGGCCATCACCTTGGTGTTCTTGTCGCTCATCGAGCCCCTGCTGTTCCGTCTCAAGTGGACCTACCTATTCGGCATTTGGACTGCAGTTGTGTGGGCGCTGTTCATGTCTATCCCTGCGCTGAATCCATTCATCGAATGGGCGCCGCTGCACAGCATGTCTTTGGGTTGGGTTGTCCCAGTTCTCGTGGCCTCTGCCATCGGTTTGGCTATTGATTGGAACAAGAAAGGTGCCCAGTCTGTTGCAAAGAAGGAATCCATTTCCGTCTAATCGCTAATTGCGAGGAGTCTTTGCATGTCTATCCCACTTTCACTGATTGATTTTGCCACCATTTTTGAGGGCGAAAGGCCTGGTGACAGCTTCAAACGATCAGTGGCATTGGCGCAAAAAGCTGAAGGTTTAGGCTTCAAGCGCATTTGGTACGCAGAGCATCACAACATGGAGAGCATTTCTTCAGCTGCTCCTGCAGTGCTTATTTCTCACATCGGTGCGAACACCAAGACTATTCGTCTGGGTGCCGGCGGCGTCATGCTGCCCAACCACTCCCCATATGTCATCGCTGAGCAGTTCGGCACCTTGGCGGAGTTGTACCCAGACCGCATCGACCTCGGCCTGGGCCGTGCCCCTGGCACGGACATGAATACCTTGCGCGCTTTACGACGCGACCCTCAGTCCGCCGAGAACTTCCCGTCCGACGTTGTCGAGCTGAACTCTTACCTCACCGGCCGTTCCCGTCTCCCAGGGGTTAACGCAATTCCAGGCAAGGGCACCAACGTACCGCTGTACATCTTGGGTTCATCCCTCTTTGGTGCACAATTGGCAGCACAGTTGGGTATGCCTTATTCCTTCGCATCCCACTTCGCACCAACTCACCTTGAGCACGCGGTGCAAACCTACCGGGATAACTACCAGCCTTCAGAGCAGCATCCTGAGCCTTATGTCATTGCGGCCGTCAATGTCACCGCATCTGATTCCACTGAACAAGCCCACGATGATTTCTACAAGGTAGCGCGTGCACGCGTGAAGAACATGGCATTGCGTGGCCGACAAGTTACTGATGAGCAACTTGATGAACTCATGGATTCACCAGCTGCTCGCCAAATTGTCGACATGCTTCACTACACCGCTATAGGCACTGGATCCGAAGTTAAAGAATACCTAGACGGTTTTGTAAAGACGGCACAGGCTGATGAACTGATGATCTCCCTGCAATCCCCCAACACTGAAGCAACCACGCGCAATATGGAAATTCTTGCGGATGCGTGGATTAATTAGTACCGATGGGCCGGTAGACAACCCGGGGGTCTGCTATTTAAATTTTCTCCGCTCGTCCTGTCATGATTGTTCGGTTATCTTTTAAAATCAAACAGGCGTGTCAAAGATTCCATTTTTAGGAATTCTTGGCACGCCTGCAAGGTTTACCGAACGTGTGGCTTTAAGCCCTCCTCGCAATATCCCTGTAAAATCGCCCAGCAGCGCTTCTAGAAGGTGTGACGTTCAGGTTTTCCACAAGGCTGGGTTTTTACCAACGATTCTCTGCCGTCCCACCCCACGCGGGATACTTAAACAGGGTGGGAGGTGCGTCGAAAAGCAATCGTTTAAATATCGTATTCGTCCCTGGACTGGGGCCGAGTTTGCTCGACGATCTTAAAACGAGACCCCATCTCTTGGGCTTCCTCAGGATCGTCGACCACATCACCAACTACCCCAAGATCACCTTCAATGACTACGTTGCCTGGGATAACAATGTTACCGTCCTCATCATGTTCGAGGGCAGGCATTGGCAAGGGGTTGCCCTCGTCATCATAGCCCGGGGCTGGTTGGGACGAATGCTCTTCAAGTTTTTCTGGTGTATCAGTCTTTTCCCACTGACGAGTCTGCACACGACGAACCGCAGCAGCATCTTCACTCATGCCTTTAAGCAAAGAAAACATCATGACAAATTGCACGAGGAAGAATGGGAAAGCCACGATGATAACCACTTCTTGCAGCGTGGCAATACCAGAGGATGGGGAAATGATCAGCAAGGAACCTGCGACCGCCCCAATGGTGCAGGCCCACATCACGCGGTAACTAGTCGGTGTTTGATTTTCTGCACCGGTAGCGAACATATCGTTAACTAGCGCTGCGGAATCGATGGAGGTGATAAAGAAAATCACAATAATTACAAGTGCAAACGCGGAGACAATTCCAGTCAGCGGATACTCTTGCAGCACATTAAAAAGCGCTGCTGGCACGTCACCTTCAACAACAGTTGGCTGGGTCAAGAAACCTGGGTTACTCAGTTCCACTTCGATGCCTGCACGACCAAAGATAGAGAACCAAACTACGCCAAAGATCGCTGGCAGAGCTAGAACCCCACCGATAAATTCACGGACGGTACGTCCACGCGAAATACGCGCCACGAACATGCCGACATATGGCGACCAACAAATAGTCCATGCCCAATAGAACACCGTCCATTTGCCCTGCCAGCCTGGGTTATCTTGGAAAGAGTCAGTCCAAAACATCAGATTAGGCATCCAGGATGCATAGATTCCGAAGGATTCTACGAGAAAGCGCAGCAATGTGAGGGTTGGACCAGTGAACAAGATGAAGAACATCAACGCAACGGCCATTGCAATATTAATGTTGGACAGTAACTTAATGCCCTTATCCAAACCGGAAGCAACGGAAATACATGCAACCGCGGTGATGATCAAGATGATCAAAAGCTGAACCCACGATACTTGCGGGGTGCTCCATAGTTTGTTCATACCTGCATTGATTTGCAGCACACCAAGACCTACTGACACAGCAATACCAAACGTGGTGCCTACGATGGCCAGTACATCGATGAGCTTGCCGGGTGTGGAATAAATGTGCTTACCCAAGATCGGAGAAAACACAGAGGATAGACGGGGAGGTAGCTTACGTTTGTAAATAAAGTATCCCAATGATAATCCTGGGAGTGCCATGATTACCCACATGTGAATACCGAAGTGATAGAAAGTATAAGCAAAAGCCTGCACAATTGCGGCTTCACTCATGGATTCTTCATTAGCCATTGGCACGTTGAACGCGTGGTTAATCGGTTCGGCAACACCCCAAAACATTAAGACTGCACCGACACCGCCAGCAAAAAGCATACAGAACCACACGATTAGGGTGTGCTCGGGGTCATCATCGTCATCACCAAGTTTTACCCGGCCATACCGGGACGCAAAGATACCCATGAGGAAAATGAAAACCAAGGAGACACCCCCGATATACATCCACCCTAAATTTTCTAAGAGCCAGCCGGCAATCGCGGAAAAGGTTGTTCGAGCTTTCTCGCCTAGCGCAATTGTGGCGATGACAAACACCACGATAAAACCGACAGAAATGGAAAAAATGAACGGGTCTGATTTGAGACCCTTTTTATTTTTCCCTTCAGGCTCGGTCGTGATAGCTATATTTGAGCTCATCTCATTCTTCCAATCAGTGGATAACTACGAATCTGAAAGAGTACCGAGAAATTCCCAGATTCTCACCTTCATGAAGAATTTTAACCAGAACTTGTCTAAAGTCTTACCCTGGAATATTTGGGAGCATGATCAGTTATCACAGTGAAATCAAAGTCGCCCCAAGCGATCCAAATTTAACTCAGGTTTTTCACTTAACAAAATCTCCGCCAACTCAAACGGCTGTGGTTGTGCACCGGACGGAAAATTAACAATATATGGTTGTACCGAATGTACACCTGTCACATTTGCACGTTCCTTGATGTGGTGAGGCAGTAGCGCCATATACGAACCTGATTTCAGGTCTGACCATAATTGCACTGTATCTAATTCTTCTATAGCAAAGCTTATGCCACTGCCGGGGATCCGCACCTGATCATCAACGATTAATACTGCTTGTCGACGCCGCCCCCACACCACGCACATAGACCCGATGGCGGCCACAATGCCGCAGCCCGGCAGCGTAGCTGCCACCAAATAAAGGGTATGCATGGTTCCTTCAGCGCTTTGGAGAGCGATGAGGAAAAACAGCAGAAAAGGCGCGCACATGAGCACAAAAAGGATGCACGTAAACATCGCTTTAGATCTCATCAGCGCCGGCACACCGGTGCGCACTTTGACTGCATTCATGACCACTAATGCTAACCCTAAGATCCAAAGATAATGGAGACCGCCACCAATACGGGGAAGGAAATGAGTGTGGTGACCACCCCTGTGTCTCTCGCCATCGATTCAGCTGTTCTAAATCGCAACGCGTAGGTGTAGACATTCTGCGCTGTTGGCAGTGCACCGAGAATCACCGCCGACAACAAGGCAGTACCTTCCATACCAAAGGCTAAGGCTAAAAGTCCCGCAACAATTGGGTGCAGAACATTCTTGAACAGTGCCGCCGTAAACACATCGCGCCTGGATACCTGCCCCTTTTCCAGGATCTTGCTCTTGGACAAGGACAGTCCGAACACCACCAAAGCCAGTGGCACTGAAGCATTCGCCAACATTTCCACTGGCTGAGCAATCACCACGGGCACGCTCATCGAAGTCAAAGACACAGCAATACCGGCAATCGCTGCGAGCACCATGGTGTTGGTTAGTGGCGTGACCAGGAGGTTGCGCACCAAGTTGGTGGATTTCTTGTTGGTCAGCATCTCCATGATGGTCATGGTGATCGGTGCGTAGAACGCCACCTGGAACAAAATCACGGGAATCACCACGGTGAAATCATCCAAAATATAGGCTGCCAAAGGGATACCCAGGTTACCGGCGTTGGCGTAGGACGCAGCTAGCATGCCGATCACCGATACTGCGGCAGTTCTTTTGATCACGAACCGCATGAGTAGGAAAAACAGGAAACCTACGATCAACGCAGAGAGTGCAATGACCACGAAGTTCAGAGAGAAAATCGTCGAGGTATCTGACTTGGTGACCCGATCAAACAACAACGCTGGGGTGGCCACGTAATAGACAAACAGGCTCAAAGGTTTCTGGGCATGTGTGCCCAAGGTGTCTCTTCTACCGAGAATCCAACCTATTCCGATGACGATGAACACCACCGTGAAACCCATGAGCACCTGTTGCATGATCGTTATTGTGCCATGTTGTTTTGCTCCAAGATGCTTAAGACCACCTCTGCAAGGTGCGTTGCTTGTTTTCCGGTGCCTTGTTCGATCTGGGTGCGGCAGGAGAAACCGTCAGCAATCACATGTCCTTCTGCTTTTCTGACCTTGGGGAACAGCTCTCGTTCACCAAGTGCGAAGGACATTTCAGCGTGGTCTTTTTCAAAGCCCCAGTTTCCGGCAAGCCCGCAACAACCAGTGGCAATTTGTTCATCTTTTACACCCAAAGCTTCAAGAACGAGTGCCGATTGTTGTGGGTCGCCTAGCGAACGCTCGTGGCAGTGCACCTGGGTAAGCGCAGTTGATTCTGTTAGCTGGAGGCTTCCAGACTCGACTAGCTCGGTGATCTTTGGTGCGATGACCTCAGCGAATGGTTTGGTCAGTGCTGCAAGGCGTGCCAGATCAGGGTTATCGGAGAGTTCTGTTGCCTCATCTTGAAGCATGACGGTGCACGAAGGTTCCAAACCAACGACTGTTAGACCTTGGTCCAGGTAGGGTTTCATCACTTTCGCCGTTTGTTCTAGGACTTTCTTTGTCATGCTCAATTGGCCGGTGGAATGCCAGGTGAGTCCACAGCAGACGAAGCCATCTGGGATGACCACGTTGTAACCGAGGGCTTCAAGAGTTTTGATCGCTGCGTGAGCTGGTCCGGTGTCGAGGTTGGTGTTGAAGGAATCGGGCCACAGCACCACCGTTTCACCTGAGTTTTTCTTCGGCTTGTACTTGCGCAGCGAGCGGTGGGCGAAGGAAATCAACGGGCGATCAGCGAGCCCGCCGACCTTGCGCACCACTGGGGCGGTGAGTGCTGACTGCATGGTGGCGTCGATAAGCGTAGGAAGAAGCGGTATTTTATGGGCAACGTGTCCCAGAAGCGGCAGCCAGCCCATGACGTAATGGGCCATGGGGCGAAGTCGGCCGGCGTAGTGTTTGTCCAGGAATTCGGCTTTGTAGGTGGACATGTCGACGTTGACTGGACATTCCGATGCGCATGCTTTGCAGGAAAGGCACAGGTCAAGGGCTTCATTGACTTCTTCGCTGCGGTAGCCGTCGGCGATGGATTCACCGCGGAACATCTCAGAGAGCAAGCGGGCGCGGCCTCTGGTGGAATGTACTTCGTCGCCGGTGATTTGGAAGGACGGGCACATCGCGTCGGATTCTGAGCGGCATGCGGATACACCCACGCAGCGATTCACCGCGTTGATCATGGAACCTTTGTCTTTAGAGAATTTGTGTACGGGCGTGATGTCGAGGGCGCGCTGGCCCGGGTCCATGCGAAGTCCTTGCATGACAGGATCTGCCCAGACCAACACTCCCGGATTGAAGATGCGCTGGGGATCGAAAATCAGCTTGAATTCTTCGAAGAGTGCACGCATTTCTGCTGAATACATGCGGTCAAGGAAGGATGAGCGGGCGCGACCGTCTCCATGCTCGCCCGAGAGGCTGCCACCATAAGACGCCACCAAGGTGGAGGCTTCATTCATGAACGCCTCGAATTTCTTCAGGCCTTCCTTGGTAGAGAAATCAAAACTGATGCGAACGTGGACGCAGCCTTCTCCAAAGTGTCCAAATGGAATACCCTGGTAATCGAACTTATCCATCAGCGCATAAAGATCGCGGAGATAATCAGCTAAATTCTCTGGAGGCACCGCCGAGTCTTCCCAATTCGGCCACGCTTCCCCACCATCAGCTAAGCGCGTGACAATGCCCGCCGAGGATTCACGGATGCGCCACAATTCCCGCATTTCAGAAGGCTCAGACACGACCACGTAATCAATGGTGTCAACGGCGGTTGCGACTTCCTCGGCGGCTTGTACCGCGGCCTGCAGGGTGTCACTTCCTGTCTCGCAGTACAACCATCCGCCGGCTTCAATGCCGATGCGGTTTCCTGGAAGATTCTGCCCAGCTTCTGATTGTCCCTGTTTACTGCGCAGCGCAGCGAGGAGATCTCCGCCCATGCCTTCAATGGTTGCTACCCCAGGCAGTCGCAATTTGGCGGCTGCTCGGGCGGCGTCAAAAACCGTGTCGAAAGCCAGGACAGCAAGCGCTTTCACTTTGGGTGTTGGAACCAACTTCACCGTCAACCGAGTAATGATTCCAATGGTTCCCTCGGTGCCCGCCATTGCTTTGGCCATGTCGTGGGCAAGATAATGCAAACCGTAGCCCGACACTTGGCGAGGGAAACGACCCAGTTCTTTACTAATAAGGTCCTGATTCTTGGACGCTAAGTCGGTGAGCTTCTGATTGATCTCAGCATCATCGCAGCCATCTTTTGTCACAGTGACTTCTCGGCCATCGCTGAGCATGAGCGTGACATCCACGAGATTTTCCGCAGCTGTACCGAATGCAACCGAGTGTGAACCACACGCATTGTTGGCAACCATGCCACCGATCGTGCACCGGGAATGCGTGGAAGGATCCGGGCCGTAAGTTAATCCGAATTCTGCGGCTGCATCGCGCAAGGCATCACACACCACACCGGGTTCCACAACTGCAGTTTGTGCAACTGGATCAATATCTAAAATGCGGTTGAAATAGCGTGACGTATCGATGATCAAACCTTCACCGATCGCATTTCCAGCAACCGAGCTTCCTCCACCGCGCCCAACAACAGACCACCCTCGTGCCACCGCAACAGCAATGGCATCACGAATTTGTTCCACATTTTCTGGTTCAGCTACAGCTGCAGGGACGCGTCTAAAAATTCCTGCATCAGAAGAATATGCTGCACGGGTTGTCATATCCGTGCGCAGCTTCGCGCGAGAATGCTGGCTAAATACTTCTGGGTCGAGTCTGTTGAATTTGATGGTGTGAGTCATGGTGGGTCCTTTTGTGAAATTCGATCCAAGCGGGCTTTGAGTAACATGTTACCGGTTACTGTGGTGAATTGTGCGATAATGTCAGACATGCCAACAAAAAGGGTTGCCCCCGCACGCTCACTCACCGACCAAGTCATGGATTTCGTCCGCGAATCCACCCTTGATAAAACAATGGTCACCGGAGAGTGGTACAGCGTTTACCAGGTCAGCGACCAATTAGGCATTTCCCGCTCCCCCGTCAGAGACGCGCTGCTCCGCCTGGAAGAAGCAGGGCTCATCCGCTTCACCAGGAACCGCGGATTCCAAATTGTCGAAACCAAACCCTCTGATGTCGCCGAAATTTTTGCCCTTCGTCTAGGCATTGAACCCGCCGCAGCATACCGGGCAGCACAGCTACGCACCGAAGAACAGCTCCACGAAGCAGATGACATCATTGCACTCATGGCGCAAGCCGAGGCCGACAATGACGAAGAAGCATTTTTCACCCATGACCGGCAGTTTCACCGACAAATTATGACCATGGGACACTCCCAACGCGGGGCTGACCTGGTAGAAAAACTACGCGCACACACCCGTATCCTCGGTGCTTCTACTGCCGGGAACAAACGCACCCTTGGCGATATTTTGGAAGAACACGAACCAATCTTGGATGCCATCAAACGACAATCAGCAGAAATGGCACGAGCCACCATGCGGGAGCATATCCAAGTCACCGGAAAGCTACTACTAGAACAAGCAGTGGAAAAATCCGGCGAAGGAGCTGCTCAGAAGATTTGGGATCAGTACACGGCGGGAGTTTAGGCATATTTACCTAATCAATTTCATGCTGAACAGTATCGGAGCCAGTTGGACGGCCGGGCCGGTACCTCAACACAAATGCGCACACTGCACAAAGTGTCGCGGAGCCAAACGCCCACGGAGCAATATTCCGAGTGGCACCAGTAACTAGGTCTTCACTCAGCAAGATCACTCCCACTGTTTGAACACCGACAATAAGGGTGCCACCAATGAGGAAAGCCACTAGAAATACGGCAAACAGAACACTAAATAGTTTGAAAATTGAGTTCATTTTTACCCCTTTAACCCGTAGGAACAATCACTGGTAAGAATCCCATTCCAACTAGCCAAGCAAGCAGAATCATGGGGACAACAAAGTACGTAATCAGTGGTACGAACATTTTCGTTGGGTTTGCATCGGCGATCGCAGCAGAAAGGTAAATCGGCGCGCCCACCGGCGGGGATGCACCTTCAGTGGAAGTGCACAGCAAGATCACTACGATCGCCACAGTTGGATCAATACCTACCGCAGCCAACGCAGCGACAGCGGGAGCACCAATCGCAGCCGCGGTTGCTGTTGACGACAGTGGCGTTGCCACCACAATGCACATGATGCAGACAATGATCACCATGACAGACTTAGGTAGGTCCATGGAATCAAGCCAGTTAGACAACTGCGGGCCAACACCCAGTTCTTCCATGATGTTCGCTGCTGCAAGCGCAGAAAACAACGAAATTCCTACGGTGGCAAATTGTGGCAAGTCCTTGGAGATCTGAACCCTAAAGTGTGCCATGTTGTTAGCAATTCGTTTACGCCCTTCAATCAGAGCAATTGCCGTAATCAGAATTGGCACCCACACGATGATCGACATCGATTTAACACCAGACTCCCCAACTCCATGTGTCTTTAACCATTCAGACAATGGGCCGATTGTGAGGATTACGGGGATCAAAATTCCAAGGAAGATCAACGGTGAACGCCATCCAGTCTTCATTGCCTCACCGAATGACACCCGTTGATCATCAGGGGTGGCAGGAATTTTATCTTTACGTGTCCAGTAAAAGACGACCGCTAAGCGGTAGAGCACTGCATACGCACCACCACAAGCCAAAGCAATGTACACCTGAGAGGCCGAAGAAGCTGCTGCAGCTGGCAATGCCAAAATGATGAACATTGTTGAATTGGGAGGCAACGCAACACCAAGGCCAGAGTTGCCCGCGACTAACGTTGCGGACCTTTCAGCAGTCCATCCCGTCTTTTTCATCCAAGGGATCGTCACTGAGCCAACCGTCGCGGAGTTTCCAGCCGTTGATCCAGCGATGAGTCCAATGAGCGCAGATCCAAGAGTGGAAACATAACCTGCGCCACCTCGAAGCCGACCAAAAATCGAGTTAAGGATTGCGATTAATCGATCAATCAATCCAGTTGATTGCACAACGATGCCCATGAAAACAAAGGCCATACCTGCGAAAGTAACTTCCGACTGAGCAGCATCCACTACAGCATCAATCAGTAATGTCGGTGCATTTACACCGCCGACAAGCGCAGTTCCTACTAATCCAACTAGCAATGCTTCTGAAATATCTCGTTTCAAAAACACATTCAATATCACGGCAATTGCGATAAAAACGAGCAGAGCAATGATTCCCATAAGCGCCTCCTTTAAGTGACCGAAAAAACCGTAGCATGTTACATGTGATTGAATTGACTTAAAGCGGCATTAACTTCGTGGAATTTTCACCCAAAAAGTGGCCCCTTATCCCAAAATCCCACGTCAGTGGATTACGTCACACCTTTAAAAACGGTGAGACGTACCTCTATATGGGGGTGATAGAACCGTTTAAGGCCCTCACTCCAAAGAGTCAGGCACCTCTAGGCAGAAATGGAGAGAAGGAGGGAAACGTCGAAAAGCGAGAGCCTAATTGCTCAAGCCCGCAGCCCTCTCGCGGACCTTGCGCGCGACTTGGCGGTTGTTGATGAACATGGGGATCCAGCCCAGAAAGCACAGACCTGCGATGATGAAAAGAATGAGCGAGACAGTCATTTCGAAGCCGACGGAAGTCGCGGACGTGTAGCCGTCGGCAATCGCAGCCTGCACGCCGGAGCGAAATGCCCAGGCAGTCACCGCGATGAATAGTGCGGGAGCGATCAAACCTATGGCCCACGCGCCAAATACGCAGGCGGCGAGGGTACTCATGAAGGCGGCCGGCATGAACAGGGATACCAAATCGTTGGTGGCGCAGCTGCCTCCCCCGCAGTCCCAGGAGACGGTGTCGGCGAGGTGCCCAAAAGGAATATGCACACCACCCTCCGAGAGCCGCCACTGCAGCAGAGATGAGGGCAACGAGGATTTTCCATTGGCGGAGGTTCATGCGGCGGGTATCCATTGCCTTCCATTTTAGTTTTCCATTTAGTTTCCCGGATCACACCGACTAATCTCAGAAGCCATGAAGATCACGCGCGGACTCCTGCCATCATTGCTGTTGGCAAGCACAATCGTGGTGTCGTCATGCTCTGCTGGATCGACTGCGTATCAGCAGCCCCCTGCTGTTGATCAATCATCCATTGTCATTGCTACCACGGCTGCTGCGGCGTCACTTGATTTCACCAATGCTGCGGGCGCTGCTATTCCGCAGGCGATGATGTCCAATATTTACGAGGGGCTTGTGCGCATCGATGCGGAGGGTGAGATTCAGCCGCTGCTTGCCACGTCGTGGGATATTTCAGACGATCGCACCGAGTACATTTTCCATTTGCGGGAGGGTGTGCTGTTTTCCAACGGCGATCCCTTCAATGCTGATTCTGCGAAGTTTTCCATTGATCGGGTAAAAACTGACTGGACCAATGGTTTGAAAAGTGGCATGGATGTGGTGGAGTCCACCGAGGTGATTGACGATCACACGCTGAAAGTTTCGCTGGTCAGGCCGTCCAACCAATGGTTGTGGAGCATGGGTACCGCGATCGGTGCCATGATGACGGAGGGGGGCGTCGATAAGCTGGCAACTGATCCCGTTGGCACCGGCCCGTACACGGTGACGCACTGGGCGCCGGGCCGCGCAATTGGGTTCGGCGCGCGGGCCGATTATTGGGGGCAGAAGCCGCTTAACGACGCCGCAACCATCCGCTACTTCAGCGATGCGACGGCCTCGACCAATGCGCTGCAAAGCGGTGACGTGGACGTGATTTGGGCGATGCAAGCGCCCGAACAGCTGGCTACGCTGCAGGAATACACCGTGGAAGTGGGCACAACCAATGGTGAGATGTTGCTGTCGATGAATAATCAGCGTGCACCTTTTGATGATGTGCGTGTGCGCCAGGCGGTGATGTTTGCGATTGATCGCCAAGCCGTCATTGATACCGCGTTGGAAGGTTACGGCACCGACACTGGTGGCGTGCCTGTTCCGCCGACTGATCCGTGGTACGAGAAATCCACGATGTACCCCTACGATCCGGACCGCGCACGGGCATTGTTAGAGGAGGCCGGCGCCGAGGGAACGCGGATCACCATGTCCATTCCTTCGTTGCCGTACGCTCAGGCAGCCTCTGAAATCCTGTACTCGCAACTGCGAGATGTTGGTTTTGATCCTGTGATTGAATCAACCGAGTTCCCAGCCGTCTGGTTGGCACAGGTCATGGGGCAAAAAGACTACGACATGTCACTAATCGCGCATGTGGAACCCCGCGACATCCCCACGCTGTTTAGCCCCAACTACTATTTGGGCTTTGACGACACCGAAACCCAAGCCCTCCTCGCAGAGGCAGACAGTTCAGCAAACGAAGTGGAATTGATGCAACAAGCTGTCGATCGAATCATGGAACAAGCCGTCGCCGACAACCTCATGAACGTGGCCAACATCGTGGTGATGTCACCAGAGATCACCGGCATTGATCCCAACGTGGTGTCCGGGGCGTTGGAATTGTCGTTGATTGGTCGGAAAGAATCCGGGGTAGCGCAGTGAGTAAAACAATCGCTTGGACTGTGCTGCGGTACACCCTGACTTTTGTGATCGCCAGCATCATCATTTTTGTGCTGATTCGAGTCATCCCCGGTGACCCCGCCGCTGTTGCCCTGGGAATTACCGCGACACCAGAAGCAATCGCTGCGTTGCAATCACAATTAGGTACTGATCAACCGCTTTTCCAACAGTACTTTTCCTGGATAGGTGGAATGCTCACTGGCGATTTCGGCACCTCGCTGAGCTCTGGCCAAGACCTTTCCCCCATCATTTTTGACCGCTTACAAGTGAGCCTCATTTTGGTGGGATGCTCCATTGTGTTGTCGTTGCTCATTGCCATTCCACTTGGTGTGCTTTCGGCCCGGCGCGGTGGCGTGATCATTTCCGGCATCAGCCAGATTGGCATTGCGATCCCTAGTTTCCTCGCCGGTATTTTGTTGGTCGCTGTCTTCGCCGTTGGTTTGGGGTGGCTGCCCGCCAATGGCTGGATTCCGCCGTCGGAAAACTTTGGAGGTTTCTTAGCCAGGCTGATCCTCCCGGTTCTGGCTCTTACTGCTGTTCAAGCAGCAATTTTGACCCGCTATGTCCGCTCTGCAGTAATGGATGTAATGGGGCAAGATTTCATGCGCACCGCGAGGTCGAAAGGTATGAGCTTCAACCGCGCGTTGATCATCCACGGTCTTCGGAATGCTGCTCTTCCTGTCCTTACCGTCACTGGTTTGCAGCTAACAACCTTGGTTATCGGCGCCGTGGTGATTGAACAAGTCTTTGTCATCCCCGGAATCGGTTCGATGCTGCTGGAGTCCGTGTCCAACCGTGATCTCATCGCTGTGCAATCTATTGTCATGCTGCTGGTGGCGTTCACGTTGCTGGTTAATTTGGTGGTTGATCTGCTGTATCAGGTGGTTGATCCAAGAGTCGGTGCTGTTGGGGTTGCTAGCACTAAGGTTCCAGGGAGCGTGGCTTAAGTGACAACGATCAAAAACATGCCCCTTTCAGGGAAAATCGGCGGCTTCATCGTTGCCGTTGTATTTGTTCTTGCTGCGCTGTCTTTCATTTGGACTCCGTTTGATCCAGTTCAAGCTTTCCCACAGGAGCGCCTTGAGGGAAGTTCTTTGAGGCACCTGTTGGGAACGGATCGTTATGGTCGCGATGTTTTATCCCAGATCATGGTTGGTTCCCGCGTCACGTTGTTGGTGGGCATCATTGCGGTGGCGATCGCAGCATTAATCGGCACGCCACTGGGTATTGCTGCGGGAATGCGCCGTGGCATGGTGGAAACCTTTGTCATGCGTGGTGCCGATTTAATGTTGGCGTTCCCAGCACTGTTGTTGGCGATTATTTCCGGCGCCGTTTTCGGCGCCTCCACGTGGTCCGCGATGGTCGCGATCGGCATCGCAGGCATCCCTAGTTTTGCCCGCGTGGCTCGTGCAGGCACATTGCAGGTGACCAGTCAGGATTTCATCGCAGCTGCTCGGCTATCAAAAGTAAGTTCCGCCCGGATCGCGCTTCGCCATATTTTGCCCAACATCACCAGCATGTTGATCGTTCAGGCATCAGTAGCTTTTGCCCTGGCGATCCTGGCGGAAGCCGCATTGAGTTTCCTCGGTTTGGGCACCACTCCCCCGGATCCCAGCTGGGGTCGCATGTTGCAAACCGCTCAAGCATCCATCGGCGTCACCCCCATGTTGGCGGTGTGGCCCGGTGCTGCGATCGCTTTGACGGTCCTTGGTTTTAATCTTTTCGGTGATGGTTTACGCGATGCCATCGATCCAAAGCGGGAGGTCGGCCGTGCTTAAAGTTTCTGATTTAACGGTTGGCAACAATTTTGTCCACAACGTCTCCTTCGAGGTCAACCCCGGCGAACGCGTCGGCATCATCGGCGAGTCCGGCTCAGGCAAATCACTCACCGCGCTATCCATCATGGGTTTAACTGACCTGCCGACCACCGGCCAGATCACCTTCAACGGCAAACCCTCCGCTACATTCCGTGGCACCCGCATCGCCATGGTTTTCCAAGAACCAATGAGCGCACTCAACCCGCTCATGCGCATCGGCCGCCAAATCGAAGAAATGATGACCCTGCACGGGGCAAGCAAAAAAGACGCGCGGGCGCGCTTAAAAAGCTTGCTTATCGACGTCTCCCTCCCCGAACGCACCGCTTCGGCCTACCCACACGAACTTTCAGGCGGGCAACGCCAACGCGCACTAATCGCAATGGCGCTGGCCAATGATCCTGACCTGTTGATCTGCGATGAACCCACCACGGCTTTGGATGTGGTTGTGCAAAAACAAATCGTCGATCTGCTGCTGCGTCTCACCAAAGAACGTGGCACCGCTTTATTGTTCATCACCCACGATCTTGGACTCATCGCGCGCACCTGCGAACGCTTATTGGTGATGAAATCCGGCGAAACCGTAGAACGCGGCGACACCGAGGCAATTCTTCGCTCCCCCGCCCATTCGTATACCCAACAGCTCCTTGATGCTTCAATCCTTGACCAGCCAGAAATCGCCTCAGATTCTGGCGCGCCGGTAGTGATTGATGTGGAGGAGGCGTCGAAAAGCTTTAAAGAAACCACCGCCCTCCACAAGGTTTCATTGGCGGTGCGCAAAGGTGACCTGCTTGGAATAGTCGGCGGATCAGGTTCCGGCAAAACGACTCTGCTGAAGCTCATCGCCGGTTTGGATAAGCCCACAACCGGTACCGTTGCGGTAACCGGTGGTGTGCAGATGGTGTTTCAGGATCCCCAATCAAGCCTCAACCCACGGATGAAAATCAAAGACATTGTCGCCGAACCACTGCTTGGTTGGAACGCGGCGGAGAAAACCACACGGGTTGCGGAAGTCATCACCCAAGTGGGACTGAGCCCCGATGTCTTAGATCGCTACCCCCACGAATTCTCCGGAGGACAGCGCCAACGAATCTCCATCGCCAGAGCCCTCGCCATCAAACCAGCGATCCTGCTTGCCGACGAACCTGTCTCCGCCCTCGATGTGTCCGTACGTAAACAAGTACTGGATCTTCTCCAACAACTCGTCGAAGAATACGGCATCACCTTGGTGTTCGTCTCCCACGATCTGGCAGTGGTGAGACACCTGTGCACAACCGTGTGGGTGATGGAACAGGGACGAGTCCTTGAGCAAGGGCCCATCGATTCGGTTTATGATCACCCACAGACCGAATACACCAAGGAGCTGCTTGATGCCGTTCCGCGGTTGAGCCTTTAAACCAGCGCAGATGACAACGCAATGGTGGCCACGGTTGTATACAGTGGCCCACCGCTTCTGCCTTTTCCAGGTTCAGAAGACACCAGTTCAATCTCATCGACTGGCCATTCGGGGCCTTCGTATATAGAGAGAGCGTGGACCAGATCGGGGATGACAGGATCCCAATCGCGGCTGCGCTGTCGCTGCGTTGGTTTCGCCACGGTCAGGTGTGCACGCTGGCGTCGGCGTTCCTCAGGATCAATCAGACAATCAGCCATCAGTCGCCGCAGATCTTTGGTGTCACCACCAACACCCATCCACAAATTCTTCCGATTAAATGAGCCTGCGCCTTTGATTCTGATGGTGAATTCTTCATTGATTCGGGCTGCACTTGTCAGATGCTCAATGAGATCTTCGACTGCCCCATCAGGTAATTCTCCATAGAACGCCAACGTGATGTGCCAATTGTCTGGATCAGACCACCGCAGATCATCCTTGTAGGGACGAAGCGCGTTGATCAGATGCTCGGTGACTTCAATCGGCGGAGTGATAGACGCGAACAGTCTCATGAAGCCATAATAACCACCTTCTACAAAGATCGACGTAGAATGGAATAACCCCTTATGAAAACGTTTGCATAACTCCGCTAAGGATGTTCCATGAATAATCGAATTGTCGTAGTCGGCTCCATCAACGCTGATCTTAATGTTCTCGTTGACCGCCACCCAGCACCTGGCGAAACACTGTTGGGCAGTGGTGGACACATCACTGCAGGAGGCAAAGGCGCCAACCAGGCAGTAGCTGCCGCTCTTCAAGGTGCAGACGTCGCCTTTGTCGGCGCTGTGGGCAAGGATCCTTACGCTGCCCCAGCCTTAGAATTCCTTCGTTCGTCAGGCGTCGACCTTACGGCAGTATCCGAAGTAGATGACACCACCGGGCTTGCAGTTATCACCGTTGCCAAAGACGGCGAGAACAATATCGTTGTCATCCCCGGCGCGAATTCCCTGGTCAATTGTGATTATGTAAGCAGCCAATCCGCTCTTTTAGCTGAAGCTGGAATCCTGTTGCTGCAAGGTGAGATCCCTGCGGATGGCTTCAAAGAGGCCATTCACCACACCATGGGTCGCGTCGTGGTGAATCTAGCGCCCGTCATCGAGGTAGAGAAGTCCGCGTTACTTGAGGCTGATCCGATCATCGCCAATGAGCACGAGGCCGGCCTGATTCTGGATCAATTCGGGGCAGGCATCGATTCCATGGATCCCCACGAGCTCGCGCAAGCTCTCCTCGACGCCGGTTTCGCCTCTGTTGTTTTAACGCTTGGATCCGCAGGCGCGTTGGTCGCCGATGCCACCGGTATCACGGACATCGCCACACCAACGGTGCAGGCAGTTGACACCACGGGAGCCGGTGACGCTTTTGCCGGAGCCTTCTGCGCACGACTAATTAAAGGCGATTCGCTTATCGACGCCGCCACCCACGCAGCACGCGTCGGCGCTTACTCGGTGCAAACCGCCGGAGCGCAAGCGTCCTATCCGGACGCGAGCGTTTCACTTCCCTCTGTTTAAAAAAACTATTTAAGAAGAGGTGATGTGTAACAAGATGTCATCGTGGAGGATTCGCTCCTCCGACACTTCGAAAATCTGGTTCAGGTATTCCACCTGAGCATCAAAATCATGTGCATTCATCATTGCTGATCATCATAGACCTGTTGGCAAATGAATTCACCAATTCTTTAAAGCTCTCACCCTCTTTAGGGAACTGAATGCGGTCTGTACTCGACTACTGGATCATGACTCTTGCACCTTCCACCAATGCGGTTTCGCAGCAAACAAGAAGGAACCCTTCCCAAGCGCCGCGACTTCTTCATCGACTTCACTTCTTTGCCGGCATTATCTGCGCACCGTTGATTTTCATCGCTGCGCTCACCGGACTGGTGTATGCGTTCTCCCCCACCATTGAAAGCATCTCTAATCAGGAAATGCTCACGGTCTCCAAGTCGGCTAGCGACACAGCTCTTCCGGTGCGTGAACAAGTGAGCATCGCCCAAGAACTCCACCCCGATTTAGATCTCTCAGGTGTCCGGCTTGGCGATGATTCCTCCACCACCCGCGTCCTCTTCGCCGACGAGACGCTTGCTGAATCCACAGTCCGCGCCGTGTTTGTTGATCCCTACACCGGCGAGATCACCGGTGATACCACCCAATACGGAAGCTCAGCTGCACTGCCGTTTCGGCAATGGGTCTCGCAAGGTCACCGCATGTTGTGGCTTGGTGAACCTGGACGTATTTATTCCGAACTTGCGGCAAGTTGGCTCGGAGTTTTAGCCGTAGGCGGTTTCGCATTATTGTGGTTGCGCAACAAAAAGCCCGGCCGCTTGAGAAAGATGGTGCGAACTGGTGGCCGTGGTCGAGTGAAAACGTATCGCCGACATGCAGCATTGGGCACCGTAGCGGGCTTGGGTTTTGTGTTCCTCACCTTTACTGGCCTGACCTGGTCAACTTATGCGGGATCCAACATCACGGATTTACGCACCCAACTCAATTGGACGCAGCCTTCCGTTAACGCTTCTCTAACAGCTGCCCCACAAGTGGACATGCATGATGAACACGCAGGTCATCACATGCATATGGAGTCGGCAACCTCAGGCTCAGGTTCTATAGATCTGGTAGCGGCCACGGCTATCTCCGAATTACGCACTCCCCTCACCATTACTCCCCCAGCACAAGATGGCCTCGCGTGGACTGCCACAGAAAACCGCGACGCCTACCGATTCACCACTGACACCATCGCTGTTGATGGCGACACCGGAATGCTGACCAACCGTTTGAATTCCACTGATTGGCCATTAGCTGCTCAAGCGAGTGCATGGCTCATCCAGCTTCACATGGGCACCCTGTTTGGCCTTCCCAACCAGGTTGTACTTGGGCTGTTGGCTGCCTCAATAATCGTGATGATCGGCCTTGGGTATTGGATGCTGTGGCAGCATCGGCCACGGGAAGGTTGGCCTAGCGCTCCCAAGCGTGCAGGATTTGAAAAACCCACCTGGGGAACTATCGCGTTGGGTGTTGTGGTGATCGCGTATGGGCTTCTCGCGCCACTTTTTGCAGTTTCACTGCTCGTGTTTATTGGATTAAGCCTTGGAGTGCGGTTTATTTCTCGTATGTCCGGGCGCGCGGACACGTCCAACTAAGAACACCAAACCACACCGCCCACGAATCCTGGAAATGGGATCCGTGGGCATCTGTGACTGGTTTTAAGACCTCAAAACCGGTCAGAAATGCCCACGAAACTGAAAAACAGTTTTCGTGGGCAGCGTGGTTTGGTCTGGCTCAAAAACTAGATAAGAACTCGAAAAAGTCGACTCTCTGTATAGCCGTTAGAAGCTCCAACATGAGCTCATCCAAGGGCACGCCCGTGTCAAAAACTCAGCGCCTCTAACGGGCAGCAAATAAGTTAGCTGGAAACCGCGACGGATTCCTTCTTCCTTGATGCCTTAGTCAAAGGCCTGTTTCGTACCAGCCCAACATAAACTGCGCCGGTGATGTTGTGGACCAAGGCAGCGACAGCACCTGGAAGGGCTGCTTCTGGGGTGAAGAATCGTCCTGCCATTCCCGATGCGAGGCCTGCGGATTGGGTTCCGATTTCAATCGCCATGGTGCGGTTTGCTGCTTCTGGGAATTTGAATACACGGCCGGTGAGGTATCCCACAACGTATCCAAGTACGTTGTGCACGATAACTGCAACGAACACGATGAGTCCGACAGACACGAGTCGTTCCGCGTTGGCTGCGACTGCGCCGAACACCACGCCACCGATACCGAGGATGGAGAGATAAGGAAGGATCGGCAAAATCTTGTCGATCCACTTGTTCAAGAAGACACGCAGAACTAGGCCGATGATCACAGGCAGCAGCACTGTTTGTACCAAAGTCCACGCCATGCCTCCACCATCGACGGCGGTTTCAGTACCTGCCAGCATGAGCATGAGGAAAGGCGTCATGATTGGGGAAACAATGGTGGACACAGAGGTCATGGTGACCGATAGCGCGACATCTCCTCGGGCGAGAAACGCAATCACATTGGAGGAGGTGCCACCCGGAACGGATCCCAGCATGAGAAGGCCAACGGCGAGTGCTGGGTTGAGGTTGAACATTTTCGCAACCACGATCGCCAGGAATGGCATGATGACAAACTGCGCTACTACACCGATCAAGATAGGCAGTGGACGTTTAAGCACCATCTGAAAATCGGGCACCGTCAAGGTCAAACCCATGGTGAACATGATGATCGTGAGGAAGATATTAATGTAGTTTGTCAGCGGAATGAATGGTTCCGGGAAGATAAACGCAATGATCGCGCCCAGCAGAATGAAAGTTGGAAACGCGTAAATAATTATGGCCGCTGAACGGCCTTCTTCTGTTTTGGACACTAGAAAACTCCAAGAAAGTTAAAACTGAAATGGTCGTGCTAGTGGTGGGCACAGAATTAAATCGCTGGTGTGCGAACTTTCATACCTTAACGCAGTAGTGATGCTTAAGGCACAACGTGGGGGCAATTCCGGCCTATACTTTGGAAGTATGACTACTTTTATTACCTCCGGTGGCTTGGAAATCTCCCCCGCTGGCGCTCATATTGTTCACGCCGAATCACCTGAAGGTGAGCTGTTGTTTGTTAGCTCCGCTTCCCAATATGGGGAGGGAAATGCAATTAGGGGTGGTGTGCCCATCATTGCTCCATGGTTTGGTGGACTGCTTGGTTTGGACCCTGCACATGGTTGGGCGAAGCGTTCCGCGTGGGACGTGACTGAACATGACGGCCAAATTCACGCTGAATATGGCCGCGATGGTTTACTGCTGGATATTCGTGCGAACAGCACTAAGAATGGTTTTGAGATCACCCTGCGCGCTTACAACGACACCGATGAGGCACGCACTGTGCAGTTGGCCTTCCACCCTTATTTCAAGGTGGATGATGTAGAAAAGATCGAGGTCCGTGGCCTTGATGGGGTGGACATTCTCAATCGCCTGAACAATGAGGTGGAGACCCAAGATGGTCCCGTTACTTTTGATGGCGAGTTCGATCGCATTGCGCTAGGGACTCCGGTTGTGAGGATTTTTGATACCGATCGCATCATCACCATTGAGGGCGATGGTCATGATTCCACTGTGGTGTGGAATCCAGGCGAAAGTCGCGCCTCCACCGTGGCCGATATTGGCGAAGGTGAATGGCGCGACTTTGTGTGTGTTGAACCGGCGCTTTTGGGTGCTGACCAAAAAGGAGTGAGGGTGGCTCCGGGGCAGTCAGTCACCGTTGGGATGCAGGTAAGCGTCGAAAAGCGTGCTTAGTTTTTTGCTTTGAACTCGCGGCGGCGTGCGTGCAAGATGGGCTCGGTGTAGCCCGATGGGGACTTGGTGCCTTCGAAAATCAAGTCCTTAGCCGCCTGGAAGGCGAGGGAGGCGTCGTAGTTCGGCGCCATATCGCGGTAGGCCTCGTCGCCCGCATTTTGCTTGTCGACGACCACTGCCATTCGTTCCAGTGACTCCAAGACCTGCTCCTTCGAGACAACATCATGGCGGATCCAGTTGGCCAGCATCTGCGAGGAAATACGCAGCGTTGCGCGGTCTTCCATGAGGTCGATGTCATGGATGTCTGGAACCTTGGAGCAACCAACACCGTGCTCAACCCAGCGCACAACGTATCCGAGGATGGACTGGCAGTTGTTGTCCATCTCTTCCTTCTTCTCTTCCTCAGACCAATTGGTGTTTGGTGCGGTTGGAATGGTGAGAATGTTGCGCAGGCTGTCGCGGCGGCCGGCAGCACGCAGTTCGTCTTGAACCTTGAACACATCAACCAAGTGGTAGTGCGTTGCGTGCAGCGTCGCACCAGTTGGTGAAGGAACCCATGCAGTGTTGGCGCCTTCGCGTGGCTGGCCGATCTTCTTCTCCAGCATTTCTGCCATGAGTTCAGTCATCGCCCACATGCCCTTACCGATCTGAGCCTTGCCAGGAAGACCACGCTGAATACCTGCATCAACGTTGTTGTTCTCGTAGGCCTGCTTCCACGGTGCGGTCTGCATATCAGCCTTGCGCACCATGGCGCCTGCTTCCATGGAGGTGTGGATTTCATCGCCGGTGCGGTCCAGGAAGCCAGTGTTGATGAATGCCAAGCGGTCAGCAACTTCCATGATGCTGGCATCCAGGTTCACGGACGTGCGACGCTCCTCATCCATAACACCAACCTTCAAGGTGTGGCGTGGCAGATCAAGCAGATCCTCAACGCGGCCGAAGAGCTCGTTGGTGAACGCGACTTCTTCAGGGCCGTGCTGCTTAGGCTTCACGATGTAGATGGAGCCCTTGCGGGAATTGCGCATCTTGTTCTGCGGAGCAATTCCTGGGATGGCACAAACAGTGGTCAAGACAGCATCCATGATGCCTTCGAAGATCTCCTCGCCATCAATCAAGATGGATGGGTTTTGCATGAGGTGACCAACGTTGCGGACGAACAGCAGGGAACGACCGTGCAGAACCAGCTCGGTACCATTGCGGCCAATGTAGACGCGGTCCTTGTTGAGCTCACGGGTGAAGATGCGTCCGTTCTTGGACATCTCTTCTTTCAGTTCGCCGGTGTTGAGTCCGAACCAGTTAGAGTAACCTAAGGTCTTGTCTTCAGCATCAACAGCTGCAACGGAGTCTTCGAAGTCCATGATCGTGGTGATCGCAGATTCCAAAACGATGTCTTTGAGACCAGTCTTGTCTGCCTTGCCGATTGGGTGGACAGGATCGATCTGCAGCTCGATGTGCAGGCCGTTGGTTTCCAGCAGGATTGCTTCTGGATCAAGGAAGTTGCCGGTGAAGCCACGGTAGGATTCACGGTTTTTCAGTCGGTAGACGCTATCTCCAATGTGGGCTGCAAGCTTTCCATCGGTGATGTTGTACTTCTCAACATCGGCATGCGAAGCACCGTCCAGTGGGACAACGCTGTCGAGGAATTCACGACCCCACTCGATGACCTTCTGGCCGCGGACCGGGTTGTACTCCTTGCCCTTTTCAGCGCCATCAGTTTCTGGGATGGCGTTGGTGCCGTACAACGCATCGTAGAGGGAACCCCAGCGAGCATTGGCAGCGTTCAGCGCGAAGCGTGCGTTCAGAATTGGAACAACCAGCTGAGGTCCTGCGGTGCTGGAGATTTCCGTATCGACGTTTTGGGTACGGATTTCTGCAGCTTCTGGCTCCTCAACCAAGTATCCGATTTCTTTGAGGAAATCCTCGTACGCCTCTTGGTCGATGGTGCCGGAGTTGTTGCGGTGGTAGTCGTCGATAAGCATCTGCAGTTCATCGCGGCGAGCAAGCAGCTCGCGGTTGCGTGGGGTGAGGTCCCGGGCGATGGCGGCGAATCCGGACCAGAACTTTTCCGCATCCACACCCACGCGAGGGAGTACCGCTTCGGTTACAAAGTCGTAGAGAACTTTTGCAACCTGCATTCCGCCCGCGTCAACGCGTTCGGTGCTGTCAGTTCCAGCGTTGTCGGCAGTCTGAGCAGACAACAGTTCCTGTTCAGTCATTGAAGGCTCCTTTTAAAGCATGGGTTTTAGATGACCTGTGCCTAAACCAGAAGAATGCGAATCCTTCTTGTTTGGCTACGCCGTTAACGGTTGTGAAAACTCTTTTAAGAAAAGCACTCTGACTACCTCTGGAATCTAGGTGCCACTCTTCTTTCGATTTCAACCCTTATCGTGTTTGGCGATGTGATCAGACTAAGTGATCACCGTCACCAGCAAAAGGGGTTTGCGAACTTTACTAAGTCATTACCCCCGCCTAACCCCGACTTTTATCTAGGTCACACCTTCGAAACCTACGGAACGTTGCGGTGCCTGCATTTTCCCATTTCAGAGCATTTGCCCAGTACATCCGTACTAGCAACTCCCCCGCCCACTTTTTCTGCGAAGCCAGAACTTTGCAAACTTCACAACAGGGGTGACCACCCCCGCACAAAACTTAAAAACCCAAACCGATTGACGCACCAATGCCCGATGGAGCAATGTGTGAACCACGCCACCACGCAAACCGATGCACATCACGTCGAAACAGTGACAGTGCATTAGCTCATACTTTGTGGTCGGCACCGCCCATTGCGAATCAGCACTTAAGGAAGTGACTTTGATGTCAAACGTTGGAAAGCCACGTACCGCACAGGAAATCCAGCAGGATTGGGACACCAACCCTCGTTGGAACGGCATCACCCGCGACTACACCGCAGACCAGGTAGCTGATCTGCAGGGTTCCGTCATCGAGGAGCACACTCTTGCTCGCCGCGGCTCAGAGATCCTCTGGGACGCAGTCACCCAGGAAGGTGACGGATACATCAACGCGCTTGGCGCACTCACCGGTAACCAGGCTGTTCAGCAGGTTCGTGCAGGCCTGAAGGCTGTCTACCTGTCCGGTTGGCAGGTCGCAGGTGACGCCAACCTCTCCGGCCACACCTACCCTGACCAGTCCCTCTACCCAGCGAACTCCGTTCCAAGCGTCGTTCGTCGCATCAACAACGCACTGCTGCGTTCCGATGAAATCGCACGCACCGAAGGCGACACCTCCGTTGACAACTGGGTTGTCCCAATCGTCGCGGACGGCGAAGCTGGCTTCGGTGGAGCACTCAACGTCTACGAACTCCAGAAGGCAATGATCGCAGCTGGCGCTGCAGGCACCCACTGGGAAGACCAGCTCGCTTCTGAAAAGAAGTGTGGCCACCTCGGCGGCAAGGTTCTGATCCCAACCCAGCAGCACATCCGCACCCTGAACTCTGCCCGCCTTGCAGCAGACGTTGCAAACACCCCAACTGTTGTTATCGCACGTACCGACGCTGAGGCAGCAACCCTGATCACCTCTGACGTTGATGAGCGCGACCAACCATTCATCACCGGTGAGCGCACCGCAGAAGGCTACTACCACGTCAAGAATGGTCTCGAGCCATGTATCGCACGTGCAAAGTCCTACGCACCATACGCAGATATGATCTGGATGGAGACCGGCACCCCTGACCTGGAGCTCGCTAAGAAGTTCGCTGAAGGCGTTCGCTCTGAGTTCCCAGACCAGCTGCTGTCCTACAACTGCTCCCCATCCTTCAACTGGTCTGCACACCTCGAGGCAGATGAGATCGCTAAGTTCCAGAAGGAACTCGGCGCAATGGGCTTCAAGTTCCAGTTCATCACCCTCGCAGGCTTCCACTCCCTCAACTACGGCATGTTCGACCTGGCTTACGGATACGCTCGCGAAGGCATGACCTCCTTCGTTGACCTGCAGAACCGTGAGTTCAAGGCAGCTGAAGAGCGTGGCTTCACCGCTGTTAAGCACCAGCGTGAGGTTGGCGCAGGCTACTTCGACCAGATCGCAACCACCGTTGACCCGAACTCTTCTACCACCGCTTTGAAGGGTTCCACTGAAGAAGGCCAGTTCCACAACTAGGACCTACAGGTTCTGACAATTTAAATCTCCCTACATCTGTACAACGGATGTAGGGAGTTTTTCCTTATATATGCCCTCCACAAATCCCCTATCGTGTGAGATGTGTTTCATAGGTGCCCCCAACGTTGCCTGTTGACTGCAAATTTTCCGAAAGAATCCATAAACTACTTCTTTAAGTCGCCAGATTAAAGTCGTCAATGAAAGGACATACATGTCTATTTCCCGCACCGTCTTCGGCATCGCAGCCACCGCAGCCCTGTCTGCAGCTCTCGTTGCGTGTTCTCCACCTCACCAGCAGGATTCCCCAGTCCAGCGCACCAATGAGATCTTGACTACTTCTCAGAACCCAACTTCTGCGAGCAGCACCTCAACCTCTTCCGCAACGACTACTTCCTCAGCTCCTGTGGAAGAGGACGTAGAGATCGTTGTTTCACCAGCAGCGTTGGTGGACGGTGAGCAGGTTACCTTCGAAATCTCTGGACTTGATCCAGAGGGCGGCTACTACGCAGCGATCTGCGATTCCGTAGCGAACCCTGGTAACCCAGTTCCTTCTTGCACCGGCGAAATGGCTGATTTCACGTCCCAGGCATGGTTGAGCAACTCCCAGCCCGGCGCGACTGTAGAGATCGCAGAAGACGGCACCGCAACTGTGGAGCTTGAAGCTACCGCAACCGGCACTGGCTTGGACTGCACCACTCAGGCTTGTGTAGCGAAGGTCTTCGGCGATCATACCGAAGGTTTCCGCGATGTTGCTGAAGTCCCAGTTACTTTCGCAGCCGCTTAAGTTTTCTTAAAACGCACTCAAGGCGCATCGTCAAGGTTGATTCCTTAGGATGCGCCTTCTTTGTCTTTTAAATCTTCTCGCTCAGCGATTCCCACAGCTTGAGCTGCACTAATTCACGAGGTGCCGGCTTCAAACCCCACGCCTCTACCCCAACATCAACCTGCCCCGGCCCCGTCATGGGGAACTGGGAATGCAAATGCCCATGAATCAGCAAAGGCACACGCAGGCGGAGATCATCAAACCGCGATTCCATCCCCGGATGATCTTGGCCCGGCCGAGGGAAATGCGACAAGTAGACATCCTCGTCGTCCCATTTCATCCGCTGAAACGCCTGAACCGAATCAAAAACCTCCAAAAACCGCCGCTGTCGCTTGTACGCATGCCGGTACATCGGGTGGCAAGAATCGTGGTTTCCAGGAACAAGATGCTTGACGACGCCGCCCAGCCGCTCAGCAATTAAGCCCAGCGCGCGCTCTTCAGCGCGATGGGCACCAGAGGAAAGATCTCCCAGAATCCACAGCACATCATCTGGGCCGATCGTGTTCTCAAAATTGCTCAGTATTACTTCATCGTGTTCATCTGGATCGTCGAAACCCCGCATCGATGCCACGAATTTGTGACCTAAATGAAGGTCAGAGCTAAACCACATGTCAGTCATAGACGCCAGTCTAGCTTTTGCGATTGACTCCCCATCCGTGAATACTAGGGAGTCCAATTGCTTATAATACAAAAACAGGAATATTTAACTCGACTTCTTAAAAAAGCTCTATACGTAAATATCTTGCCCATCCAGCACCACCTCATTGTGGTGCACAATGGAGAGGACACACATGTCCACCAACTCTGGCAATAACTTGCCTGAATCCCAAGAGTCACCCGAGGAACCTCATTATCCTCACGACACCCACCCAGGCCTAGTTCCTGGCATTTCGGTCGATGCTCAACGCAACAAGTTCGGACTCGACAAAACCGTTTTCGGCGTCACCGCAGCATTAATTCTGGCGTTCATCGCCTGGGGCATTTCCAGCCCTGATTCGGTTTCTTCAGTATCGTCCACGATGTTCAGTTGGGCTATGACGAATACTGGTTGGCTCCTCAACTTTGTCATGCTGATCGGCATTGGCACCATGCTCTACATCGCTTTTTCGCGCTACGGCCGCATCAAGCTGGGCACGGACGAAGACGAACCAGAATTCTCTCGCTTTTCCTGGATTGCGATGATGTTCGGCGCCGGCATCGGTGTCGGTATCTTCTTCTTCGGTCCTTCCGAACCGCTGTGGCATTATCTCAGTCCCCCACCTCACACCGTGGAAGGATCTACACCTGAGTCCTTGCACCAAGCACTTGCGCAGTCCCACTTCCACTGGGGCTTATCCGCCTGGGGGCTGTATGCCTTGGTCGGCGGCGCGTTGGCGTACTCCAGTTACCGACGCGGCCGCGTAACCTTGATCAGCTCCACCTTCCGGTCACTTTTCGGTGAGAAAACCGAAGGTATCGCGGGTCGCCTCATCGACATGATGGCGATCATCGCCACGCTGTTTGGAACGGCTGCAACCTTGGGCCTTTCAGCAATTCAGGTTGGTCAGGGCGTGCAGATTATTTCTGGCGCTTCGGAAATCACCAACAACATCTTGATCGCCATCATCGCGATCTTGACCATTGGCTTCATCATCTCCTCAGTATCTGGCGTGTCCAAGGGCATTCGTTATCTTTCCAACCTCAATATTTCCTTGACGCTTGGATTGGTCCTGTTTGTGTTCATCACCGGCCCCACCTTGTTCCTGCTCAACTTGATCCCATCGAGTGTGTTGGAATATGGCAGTGAGTTCTTGTCAATGGCTGGCAAGTCTTTGTCGTGGGGTGAGGAAACCATTGAATTCCAAGCTGGTTGGACGGCGTTCTACTGGGCATGGTGGATCGCATGGACTCCATTCGTGGGTATGTTCATCGCGCGTATTTCTCGCGGCCGCACCTTGCGTGAATTCGCGCTCATCACCATGGCTATCCCCTCCTTCATTTTGATCCTGGCGTTCACCATTTTCGGTGGAACTGCCATCACGATGAACCGCGAGAACGTAGATGGTTTTGACGGCAGTTCATCCAAGGAACAGGTGCTGTTTGATATGTTCAGCAACCTTCCGCTGTACTCGATCACACCGTTCATTTTGATCTTTGTGCTGGCAGTATTCTTTGTTACCTCTGCCGATTCCGCCTCCGTGGTGATGGGAACGATGAGCTCCCAAGGTAACCCTGCACCAAACAAATTAATCGTGGTGTTCTGGGGACTGTGCATGATGGGCATCGCGGTGGTCATGCTGCTTACTGGTGGCGAATCCGCGCTGACTGGTCTGCAGAACCTCACCATTTTGATCGCCATTCCGTTTGCGCTGGTGTTGATCGTGATGGCTATTGCCTTTATTAAGGACTTATCCACAGACCCAGCCGCTATTCGACAACGCTATGCAAAGGCAGCCATCTCTAACGCGGTGGTTCGTGGCTTGGAAGAACACGGCGACGACTTCGAGCTCTCCATCGAACCTGCAGAGGAAGGTCGTGGAGCGGGTGCTACCTTCGATTCCACCGCTGATCACATCACCGACTGGTATCAGCGCACCGACGAAGAAGGCAATGATGTTGATTATGACTTCACCACCGGCAAATGGGCCGATGGTTGGACACCGGAATCGACCGAAGAAGGCGAAGTGGACGCGAAAAAGGATTAAAAAATAACGACTGGCTGGGATTCACACCATGTGAATCCCAGCTATTTTGTTTGCTCAGTGCCCTCGTGACCGTCCTATGTGACCGATGAGGTGAGTTTCGGGGAGTCTTCGGCTGCCTAGTTTGGTGTCCAAGGCGTAATAGCCAAACTAGGTGGCTAAGAAACAATCCGAATAGGCTTTATTGGCCGCTTGGTCTGTATCTGGAAACTCTGAGCACAAGACTAAAAACTAAAGGCCGGGATTCACATCGAGTGAATCCCGGCCTTTAGTTAATTTATGGGCAGCTAAAACTTATGCTGCCATGCCACGGTTGAGGGCAATGAAGTCAAGCAGGTCTGCGTTAACGTTGCCAGCAATCTGCTGAAGTGCAGCGGTTGCCTCGCGAGCGATGAAAATCTTGCTGAAGACGGTGATCTTGGCTTCGCGGTTAGATGCGACATGGTCCAAAATTGCGTCTACCTGGACAGGATCGACCAGGCCATCGAAGCGAGCGTGAAGATCCTCACGTACGCTCCAAAGAGCATCTTGCTGTGCTGGACGGATCGTGGAGATCTTGGAAGCTGTGGTAGCCATTGTCGTGTTCCTTTCTGTTTCCGAGGGAGTTAATACTTGAACCCCCGGCTGTTAACCTGATGTTTACTTTAGTTTACTTTCTATCAACCTACAAGCACTCCAGGCGAAAAGTAGTGGGATCGGGCCAACTAATTTCAATCCACCCCCACAAAATCCTTAAATCGGCACAATTTATACCAGACCGCAAAAAACATAACAGCAGGTCAGGGCTACTTAAGCTACCTAAAAAGCAACTCAGGACACCTTAGCTAAACTTAGTGACTAGAATCACCCCCAGGGTGTGAATAAAACTTGTTTCCTGGTCATTTCCCCTACTGAACTGCGCTTATGCCTATGCTTAGAAACCAGAGACAAGCTTAAGAAGGACAGGGGCCGGCCATGAATGATTTCGAAACAACCATCGATCGGATCTCTAAAGAACAAGATCCCGCAGCCCGAAGCCGCGTGGAACAGTTCATTGTGGAAACAGTACGTGCACTACCCAACTTGACCACCAAACAAGGTGCATCGTTGGCTATCCAACTTCTTGATGCGGTACAGCTCGCGGATGCGGCGGGAACCAAGGGGGGTGCGTCGACAAGCAATGCTTCATCGCTGCCTGACACCTTTGACGCGCTGACCAGCCTGATTGGCAAGCTCGATGTGCGCAGCGATTCTGAATGGCGCTCGTTTGGGTTCCAGCCTTCTGAAACTGCGCACCCGCTAATGATCGCTATCCCTGAGATTGAGATTTTTTATCAGCACACCGATGTGGAGCCGGGAAGCGATGACGCCGTGGCGCCGGACTTTCAGGAAAATCAGGATATGTGGCGCAGGCGTCTCGGATCTGTCACCGAACCAAACCTTATATATAAAGAGTTTTCCGGACCCGGCAAAGCGCAGCGTGCCGTAGAAATGCTGGGCAATCTGTGGAAGATCGGCGTGGTGGTGAGTAGGAATACGGAAAGTCGCCTTGGGTTAACTCGTGTGGAATACACCCCCACCCCTGGCGAAGTACCCGTGCCGCTGATGTCGGAGAAGAACTGTTGGTACAGCATTCGGGTGTCTGAAACCATTGGTGAGAACCAGGTTCCGGAAATTGTGCGCTGCTTAGGCGAGATTTTCTGTGGCTATCTTCCCCAGATGTGGCTCAAAGAACCAGTAAAGGCCGGCAAGTTGCGAATCCAAGAATCGGAAGCAGCAGCGTATATCGCGATGGCGCGACTAGATCTTTCCCCACGCACCGGCAACACCACTTGGACCAACAGCTATATTTCCACGCGTCCTCTCTCCCCCGCTTTTAGGTGGGACGTGGTGCTGGAGGCTTCCCACCAATTGGAGAACCTGCTGCGTGGAGACACAGGGCCGGTCACTGCCACACAATCGGCAGCTGGTTAACCAAAAGTTCACGTGGAGATCACTCATCGATCACCAACTTCCCATAGGTTTTCTGTGTCCAATGAATGCGTTCAATAAATGCCCTCTTTAAGCATATTCTCTGAGTGCATTCATTACAGGCGTTAATTAAATGCGTTCATAGAAGAACTTGAAAGTGGTTGAAGTGAAGAAGCGTAATCTCCTCGTAGCTCCCCTCACTGCTTCCCTGGTGTTCTGTAACTTGGCTGTTGCAGCAAACGCCGTTGAAGTTGAGGCCGAATCACCAGTTGTCATCAATGAAGTTGAATCCAACAGCGACCCAGTTGGTGACTGGGTGGAGTTGGCTAACACCGACAACAACAACTCCATCGACATTTCCGGTTGGTCCTTAGTCGATGACAAGGAAGACCTGGAAAATGCCCTCGTCCTTCCTGAAGGCACTGAGATTGAGTCCGGTGGATACTTTGTTATCTACACCGACTCTGCTGATTACGTGCCTACCAACAACACCTTTGGTGGCCAGGAATACTTCGGCCTCGGCAAAGATGACACTGTTACTCTGCGCAACGCTGAAGGCGAAGTAGTTGCTACCTATTCCTGGAAGGATCTGGGCGAGCACGCAGAAAACACCTATGGTCGCATCCCAGATATGACTGGTGATTTCGCAAACACCGGCGTTCCAACCCCAGGTGCAAAGAATGTTGCTGCTGAAGGCTCCGGCGAAGAAGAAGGCGTTGTTGCAAACGCCCAGCTTCCATTCCACAACGTTGAAATCACCCCAATTCACCTCGGTGGAGATTTCACCGGTGAAGATATGTCCGGCGTTGATTTCGATGCAAACAGCACCGCATGGATCGCCAACAATGACATTGGAAAGATCTACTCCCTCGCCCACGACATAGCTAACAACACCTACAAGCTGACTGGCGAATGGGAAACCGGCTACCCAGAAGGCGGCGGAGAGCCAGACGCTGAAGGCATCGTCGCAGCTACCAACGGTGACATCTACCTGTCCACCGAGCGCAACAACGCTGACAAGAACGTCTCTCGCCCATCCATCCTGCGTTTTGCTACCCCAACTGGCAAGACTGGCGTACAAAACGCAGTTCAGGAATGGGACCTGTCTGAGTTCGTCGGCGACATTCAGCCCAATGGTGGTCTTGAGGCAATCGCGCAGCTCGAGGACAACATCTTCGTTGTCGGTGTCGAAGAGACAGGTGATGTCATCGTTGTTGATCTTTCCGCTGACCAGCCAGTTCTGGTTCAAAGGTACGAATCTTCCTTCGACGGTGTCATGTCGCTTGATTACAACGCAGCAACCAAGCAGCTCAGCGTTGTGTGCGACGAAGCATGTGACGGCTTGTCTGAAATCCTCGAATGGGATGGCGAGAAGCTGTACAAGTCCGACGACAAGATCTACGAGCGTCCAGCAAACCTGGGCAACTGGGCTAACGAAGGCTTCGGCACCTACACCTCAGAGCTTAAATGCGAGAACGGCAACACCGTTTCTGTCACCAGCTACCTCTGGGCTGACGATGCAGCAACCAACGAAGGCACCTCCCTCAACTCCGCACAGGTCATCAACGGAGATTGCGGCGACGTCAACATCCCTGGAGAGTCCTCTTCCGACAATTCCTCTTCTGACTTTGCAACCGGCAGCATCGCAGGCGCCTTTGCAACCGCAGTGCTCGCAGTCGTAGGCATTGCGGGCGCACTGGGTGGATTCTTCCAGCAGATCCTCGCAGCGTTCCCAGCATTGCAGCAGGTCATCCGTTTCTAAACCCACTGCTTGAAACACTTAAAGCACCGGCAGCCTTCATGGTTACCGGTGCTTTTCTGCTCTTTTACAAAGCCCCCACCTATGATTGGGGAGATCCCCTCCCCTGCACTGAAAGCTAAACCCCGTGCCACCTTCATTTTTCCCACGCCGCCGCAAATCAGAACCCGACCTTCTGGCACTCCCCGCTCAAATCCGGGACGTCCATGCCGACGTTTTAGACATCTTCATGGCGGAATCTTTAGTGATTATCAACATCGACGAGAAAAGCGCCAAGCTGCTTATCGACGCCGCCCGCCACCACATCCCCACCCGCTTCACCGGGCCCAACGCCCGGCCGCTCAGCGTCATCCCCATCGAGGATCCCCGCTCACGCCCGACGCTCCACCCAGATCATGGTTGGATGATGCCGCTAAGCCCACCAGTGGTGGATGAACTGCTTGGCGGTGGCTTGAAAATTGGAGAAACAGAACTAGAAAGCACCAACATTGCGTTCATTGTTGATGCTTCCTAAAAATCCTGTGCCGTGAGGTTTTGTGAAGTAAAGCCATGTTGGCATTCCTTTCGTGCAAAAAGAAAACCGCCATCGCTCCCCTCTCGTCGAGGTACAGCGGTGGCGGTTTCTTAGCTGATGGCTGGAGGTTTAGCCTCCCATCAATCCCATTGTTGTGGGCAGCCAGATAGAGATCTGCGGTACGAAAACAACCACGAACAGCGCAACAATAATGGCAATGAGATACGGCCACAGTCGTCTGATCACAGTTTCCACACGCAGCCCTGCCACTTGCGAACCAACGAACAACACGTTGCCTACTGGTGGGGTAATCACGCCCACGGACAGGTTCATTACCACCATCGCACCGAAGTGGACTGGGTCCACACCAAGTTCGGTAACCACTGGAAGGAAGATCGGGACGAAGATCAAAATTGCTGGTGTTGGGTCCATTACGGTACCGATGAGTAACAGGATGAACATCATGATCAACAAGATGACAACCTTGGAATCGGATACCGAAAGAAGCGCATCAGAGATCATCTGAGGGATCTTGGCAAAGGCCATCACCCACGACAGTGCTGCAGAAACTGCAATGAGCAACATGACAATTGATGTGGTGCGAGTTGCCTTGAGCAAAATATCTGCCAGATCTCCCACCTTGATTGTGCGGTAAATAAAGCCCAAGACCAGGCAGTACACTACAGCAATAGCAGCGGATTCAGTTGGAGTGAACCAGCCCAGCAAGATACCTCCAACAACAATGACGATCATGAGCAGTGAAGGCAGCGCCCTCCACAGCACAACGAGCGACTGCTTGAATGTTGGATGAATCTGCTCGCGCTTGTAGTTTTCCTTTCGCGCTAACCAAGTTCCCACGATGACACAGGCCAGAATCCAGAGCAGACCGGGTCCAACACCGGCCATAAATAGTGCTGCAATTGATGTCGAGGACACCAAGGAATACACAATAAAAGTGTTTGATGGCGGGATCAGCATGCCCGCAGGTGCTGAAGCCACGTTGACGGCCGCTGCGTAAGCGCGCGAGTAGCCCTCTTCCTTCATTTTTGGTGTCATGACGGTTCCCACGGCAGAAGCTGATGCTACCGCTGCCCCTGAAACTGCTCCGAAGAGACCATTTGCTGCGATATTCGTATTGGCCATGGAGGCAGGCATGCGGCCGACAAGCACCTTCGCGGCGTCGATAAGCCGCGTGGCAATACCACCCGAGTTCATCAGCAAACCCGCCAACACGAAGAACGGAATGGCAAGGAGTGTAAAGGAGTTTGTGCCGGTAAACATGCGCTGCGCGACGGCCTGCGCGGCGTTTTCTGGGCCAAGCACGGCCATCGCGGCAAAAAGTGATGGCAAACCGATGGCAATGGCAACGGGCACTGATGCGATGATGAGCACCACAATGCCGATGACAAGAATTAAAGCTGCTACAGCTGCTGGCGACAACATATTAGTTCCTACCTTCCGCTGAACTTGCAGAATCTATAGCGCTTTGGGCCTCTAGCTCGTCCAAATCTCGAGGTTCTTCTGATTCATCAACAAGGGGGTAAGGCTCTTCCTTGCCTGTGGCCACTTCGATGAGATCGATGATCGCGAACAACGCGATGAACACACCCGCGATCGGGATGACAACATACACCCATCCCAAGGTAAGTGGCAGCGCAGTGAGCTGCTGATTCCACGCGATTGATGCAGCCAAGTAGCCACCCCAGATCATGCCGAGGATCGCAAAAACAACAATCAACAACTGAACAATGACCTGCAGGACCCGCTGCGCAGAAACAGGCAGTTTGCGCGCGATGAAATCAACCGCAATATGTCCACGCTCTCCAAAGAGGAACGCACTACCTGCGAAAGATAGCCACACGAACAACAGCTTGGATAGTTCTTCAGACCACGTTGATGGGCTGTGCAGCACCTGGCGGCTAAACACCTGCCAGGCAGTGACGCACACGATGGACTTAAAATTCATCATGATGCCGCACCTCCTGAAGTATCAGCGGCGCGCACTGCTTCGTAGAGTTCACGCTGGAATTCTGAGGTCAAGAATTCGTCTTTGATGGGAGCCAGTGCATCGGTAAATGCTTGCGCATCCACCTCAACGAACTCCGCTCCCCCAGCTTTCGCCTTTTCAATAACGGCATCAGTTTCTGTGTTCCACAGATCCGTGTGCTCAGTCATCGCGGCGTCCCATTCTTCCAGGAACAATTCACGGTCTGGCTCGCTCATGGCGTCAAGCAGATCGTGTCGCATGACCATGTAATCCAAACCGACAAGGTGATTGGTGTTGCTGTTGTAGCGAGCAACCTCGAAGTGGTTTTGGGTAACGTAACTGATCTCGTTATTTTCCGCGCCATCCAGCACACCAGACTGCATCGCGGTATATACCTCGCCGTAAGTCAACGGGGTTGCCGAGCCACCCATGAGTTCAATCATGCGGATGTGCATGGCGGATTCCTGGACGCGAATCTTCTTTCCAGCCAGGTCAGCGGGTCTTTTCACCGGCGCATCAGTGGTGTACAGATTTCGGGTGCCTTGGGTAAATCCACCAATGACAGAAATATTGTCCGATTCCGCAAGACTTTGGAACAGTGGCTCCATCAGATCCTGATCCCGGATCACGCTCATTTGGTGCTCGATGCTGCCAATAACCCCCACTTCGGGGGTAGTAAACCAATCAAACGACCTTAGATACTTTCGCTTTTCGACGCTCCCCCACACCGAAGCACGACAACGCCCCGCTGAGCTTCAAGCTCAGCGGGGCGCTAAAAGAGGCTAAAGTTTTTTATGCCTCGTCGGTAGACAGTGCTGCTACGAATGCTTCCTGAGGAACCTCGACCGAACCGATGTTCTTCATGCGCTTCTTACCAGCCTTCTGCTTTTCCAGAAGCTTGCGCTTACGGGAAATATCGCCACCGTAACACTTCGCCAACACGTCCTTGCGCAGTGCACGAATGTTTTCACGAGCGATAACCTTGGAACCAATGGCTGCCTGCACAGGAACTTCGAACTGCTGGCGAGGGATCAGTTCCTTCAGCTTCACAGTCATCTTGTTTCCGTACCACTGCGCATTATCGCGGTGCACGATCGCAGAGAATGCATCCACAGGTTCACCTTGGAGCAAGATATCTACCTTGACCAGGTCGGCAGTCTGCTCGCCAGCTTCCTCGTAGTTCAGCGAAGCGTAACCCTTGGTGCGAGACTTCAACATATCGAAGAAGTCAAAGATGATCTCACCCAAAGGCATGGTGTAGCGCAGCTCCACGCGGTCCTCCGAAAGGTAGTCCATGCCACCCATCTGACCACGCTTAGTCTGGCACAGCTCCATTGTCGGTCCCACAAATTCGCTAGGAACAATGATGGTGACCTTCACGATGGGCTCGTAAACTTCACTGAGCTTTCCGCCAGGCCAGTCAGATGGGTTGTGGACGCGGAATTCCTTGCCCGCCTCATCAATAACGCGGTAGTTAACAGATGGCGCGGTAGAAATCAGATCAAGGCCAAACTCACGTTCGAGTCGGTCACGGGTGATTTCCATGTGCAGCAGTCCGAGGAAGCCACATCGGAAACCAAAGCCCAGTGCTACGGACGTTTCGGGTTCGTACGTGAGGGAGGCGTCGTTAAGCTGCAGCTTTTCAAGCGCATCGCGCAAGTCGGGGAAATCCGCTTGGGAAATCGGGAACAAGCCCGAGTAAACCATCGGTGTTGGTTCCTGGTAACCGCGCAGTGGCTGCTCAGCTCCATGAATTGCCCACGTGACGGTATCGCCCACCTTAGATTGGCGCACGTCCTTCACACCGGTGATCAGGTAACCAACCTCGCCAGGTCCAAGACCCACACACTTTTTAGGGGTGGGGCTCACGATGCCGATTTCCAGCAACTCGTGGGTGGCGCCGGTGGACATCATCTTGATCTTTTGGCGAGGTGTCAGCTTGCCGTCCATCATGCGGATGTAGGTAACCACGCCGCGGTAGGTGTCATAGACAGAGTCGAAAATCATCGCACGAGCTGGGGCGTCTTCCTCAAATTCAGAGGTAGGTGCTGGGATAAGTTCAACGACCTTATCCAGAAGCTCAGGGACACCCATGCCAGTTTTACCGGACACGCGCAACACATCTTCAGGTTCACAACCCACAATGTTGGCGATCTCCAACGCGTACTTGTCTGGATCCGCCGCTGGAAGGTCAATCTTGTTCAGCACAGGGATGATCTCAAGATCGTTTTCCATAGCCAAGTACAAGTTTGCCAAGGTCTGGGCTTCAATGCCCTGCGCTGCATCAACAAGCAAAATCGCGCCTTCACACGCTTCAAGCGCCCGAGACACTTCATAGGTGAAGTCCACGTGGCCTGGCGTATCGATCATCTGCATGACGATCTGCTGGCCCTCGTACTCACCACTGCGAGGAATCCATGGCAGGCGAACGTTCTGAGCCTTAATGGTAATGCCACGTTCACGTTCGATGTCCATGTTGTCCAGGTACTGATCACGCATATCGCGGGCATCCACAACGTTAGACAGCTGCAGGATACGGTCAGCGAGCGTAGATTTACCGTGGTCAATGTGGGCAATGATGCAGAAGTTACGAATCCTGGCTGGATCCGTAAATGTTGTTTCTGCAAATTTCTCTGCCATATGCGTCAGGGGTCCCTTCAATTAAATAACGGTGTCCTACTCTACCTGAGCAAACCCAAACAGTTAAACAGCCCTGAACTGCCAAACCATCAGCAGTTTTCCACTGGTTCTCTAACCCCCTAAACTACCCCCTTTTGATGTAACACATAACTCAGTCTTGCGATATTAGATAATGAGTCAGAAAATGAAGGTAGCACTACTTGCTGGATTAATTTTCAAGGTTTTCTTTCAGAAATTAATCCATAGCCGATATTTAAGGTGAGAACACATGAGCTCCACGCTCGCACGAAAAGCTTCAGGCGACGGTTCCGAAAAGAAGAAGCCTGGCTTGTTTAGACGTGCGCTTCGTTTCCTCACCCACCCACCTCACAAACAGGTAGACAACAGCCTTGCGGATATCCGTGAAGGATTAGGCCTCGGGGTGGACGATTCCCACGAAGGATCCAAACCCAGCAACGATCATTCTTTGCTGCATGAAAAGCCTGAAATTTCCGTCATGCCGACCGAATCAATGGCACGGCTGATCTTTTATGCGCCTGATATGGATGGGCAAACAGACCCCGGTGAAGTAGTGTGGATTTGGGCACCAGCCGATGGCCCCCAGCAACCACCCCGTAAACGTGCCATCGTTGTTGTTGGAAGAAACCGAAACGCCATTTTAGGTCTGCTCATTTCCTGCAACCCCGAGCACCGCACTGATGAAGACTGGATCGACATTGGATCTGGCAGCTGGGACCCTCGAGGTCGCCAAAGTTGGGTACGACTCGACCGCGTTCTGGAGGTACCCGAATTGGGTATCCGGCGCCAAGGAACAGTCGTCCCCCCGGGGCGCTTTGAGCGTATCGCCAACCGCCTCCGCAACGATTTCAACTGGGTCTAACATTTATTTGGTAATTGGGCAACATCACTGATACTCTTGAACGCTGTTGTCCATCTTTGATGTGAGCATTCCAGTGACATGCGGACAGGACCTTGGGTTCGTTGCACTTTATGCCAAGCAGTTTATTTAAAACTGCGGGAGAAACACTCCTCGATGGGTTTGTACACAACTTTAACTAGAAAGTTCAAGAGGTATTTGCGATGGCAAACATCAAGTCTCAGATCAAGCGTAACAAGACCAACGAGAAGGCTCGTCTGCGTAACCAGGCAGTTCGCTCCGCAGTCCGCACCGAGATCCGCAAGTTCAACGCTGCGATTGAAGCAGGCGACAAGGATGCAGCTCAGGCTCAGCTCCGTACCGCTTCCCGCGCACTGGACAAGGCAGTAACCAAGGGTGTCTTCCACATCAACAACGCTGCTAACAAGAAGTCCAACATGGCTACCGCTTTCAACAAGCTTGGCTAATTTTTGGCTCTTTTGAAAATGGCTTCCTATCAGTTTTGATTGGAAGCCATTTTTTATGCCTTTACCCGAGTAAACCGGTCAGGCCTTCATACAGCAGAGTCACACCCACAACGAGGAAGACAACGCCAGCAAGCAGGTCAAACCAGGGACCTGCACGCAGCATTGCTTTGCGCACACGCTCCGTAGAGACAATGAGGCACACAGCAGAGAAGGTAACAAAGGTCTGCACTAAAATCGCCACGATGATAGAGAACGCCAGCACCGGTGATGGGTGCGCTGGCATCAACGGAGCCAGAATTGCCGCGAAGTACATGACAACTTTAGGGTTTGACAGGTTGGTGGCCAAACCTTGTCGATATACCTGAGTGCGGGTTCCCAGTGCTTCTACCGCATCCGGGATAGGTCGGGCATCGGCGTTGAAACGGAACTGGCGGGCGTCGATAAGCTCTCTCGACGCCGAGCGCAGCAACTTGTACCCAATGAAGCTTAGGTACGTGCCGCCGACGAGCTGGATGATTCCGAGAATCGACGGATAAGTGGTGAGCAGCGCCGCTGCTCCCACGACCGTCAGCGTCACCCACACCGTGAGTCCGGTGACGATGCCGGCGACGCCAGCGATCGCGTGCGCTCTGGAGCGGGTGGCTAAGCGGAGGAGGAAAAAGGTATCAGGCCCCGGGGATAAACTGCCCACCAAATTGAGCAGAATCAGGGTGCCAAAAGCGGTCCACTCCACCGGCCTATGACTCGAAGCGAGCTACGAGATCCTCGCGGCCAAACATCTTGGCGGTATCAACAGCAGTTGGAGTTCCAGCGTATGGGTCAGCACCACCAGCAAGCAGTGCCTCAATGACGGCTTCTTCCTTCTTAAAGATCGCGCCCGCCAGCGGCGTCTGATTGCGGTTGTTCACGCGATCCACATCGGCGCCACGCTCAATCAACGCCTGCACGACATCAGCATGTCCTGCATATGCTGCGAGCATGAGCAAAGTGTTGCCATCTTGGTTGGACAGGTTAACGTCAACGCCGTTGTCGACATATGCACCGAGGGTTGCTGCGGATTCTGCTCCCCCATCACGTGCCAGTCCAAAGATCTTAGTGACCAATTCCTGAACATCATCGGGTAAATCTGATTGTGTCATGCTCAAATATCTTACCCGCCGCCGTTCAGCGTTACCGCCTCGCCAGCTCTGCAACTCTTCTCACGGCAGATTCGATGGCAAATTCAGGATCGCCACTTTGTCCTTTTACAGCGGCATCCAGATCGGCCATCAAAATCACGGCCTCGCTGACCGCATCTCCCGACCAGTTTCGGGCCACTTTCGCAGTCTTCTCCACCACGAACGGCGGCATGCCCAATTCTTTGGCCAGCTCAAAACCGTTGATGCGTCCCCTGGTGGAATACAGCCTGGCGATCTGGCCAACTTTCATACTCAACGCAGCTGCCAATGCAACCGGGCTGGTACCCAATTGAAGGGCACGTCTGGTGCTGGCCACGGCCTTTGACATTTGACCGGCGCATGCAGAATCGGCGATGTCGAAACCCGATACCTCAGCAACACCCACGTAATAGGCACGGACTTTTTCCACCGTCACGTTGCCTTGGGTGTCCTCAACCAATTGGGATACGGCGGACGCCAGCTCTCTAAGATCTGAACCCACGCCCTCTAAAAGAGCATGAATGACATCTGGGGTGACCTGGACTTTGTGGTTTTTGAACTCTTGTTTTACCCAACCTGGACGATCCCGGTCTTTCAGCTTTGCGGCATCGTGCACCACCGCGACTTTTTCCAGCTTCTTCACCATCGACTTAGAGCGTCCACCGCCAGAGTGCATGACGATCAAGTAGGTACCAGGGCTGGGATCAACTGCTGCGGATAAGGCTAGATCTACAGCATCTTGGCCTGCTTGATCCATGTTGGTAAGCACCACCACACGGTCTTCAGCAAACAAGGATGGGCTTAACGCATCCAACAATTCACCCTGAGTAATTTCGCTGGCCTTCAAGGTGGTGACCTGAAGCGAATCGGGGCTAGCCATCGATGAACGGATGTCATGCACGATGTTGATACGCGCGCGTTCGGCAAGGAACTCATCCTCGCCGAGAACAAGATGGACCGCTGGTTGAACTGAAATAGGTGCTGAAGCCACGTGACCATCGTGCCACAAGTGTCGTTAAAATCTCCCGTCCGCTGCATGCTGGGTGCCATCAATATGAAGGCTGACCTCCCCATCGCGGTATGGATACAGCACAGGGATTCCTTCTCTGGTGACGATGGGGCGATCGGACATGCTGCCGTGGGGGTCTTCCACGATGATCAATTCTGCATGTTCGGGCACATCAGTGAGCTCAGAATCATCGGCGATGATGACAAACCGCAGCTCTGTCGGATCTATTTGGGCTGGCAGTCTGTTATTCCACGCGCCGAAAAGAAAGAAGCAGACACAACACACTGCAAGGGTGCGCACATATCCTTTGTAGATAATCACCACCACCCACACCGCTGCCATACACGCCCAGGCAATCCCTGCCCAACCAGCACTTATTTCCAGCGTCGAATTGGGTAATTGTTGGCACCACTTGGCCACGTGATGAATCCACCAGGTGAAGGGCTCAATGATTTTCAAGAGTGGGTATTCCACTGGCCAGGGAAGAAGGCTTGCCAGCACGGCAATCAACCCAAGCAACGTGATGGGTGGAACAGCTAATTCAACCAACACGTTGGCCAGCACTGCCACGAGGGATATTTGGCGAGCCATCAGAGCGATAATCGGGATGGTCACCAGATCAGCGGCAATGGACACCGCGAAAGCGCGCACCACGATGTCTGGTACTTTCCACACCGCCAGTGGTGGACCGATGGCACGGTACAGCAGTGGTTGAAGCATCACAATGCCAGCAGTTGCTGCACACGAGAGTAAGAATCCGTAATGCACCGCCAGGTTGGAATCATAAAACAGTAAGCAAATCACCGAAAGACTCAACCCATGCATCGGCTCCATCCGAGAAGAGTTGATGATTGCCAGAAGCCCCACGATGCCTGTGACCGAAGCACGAAGCACACTTGGTTCAAACCCCACGAGGGAGACAAAAATAACTAAGGACAGCAATGACGCCACCACCCTGATGCGTGGCCCAGCGGTGAGAAAATACGACAACACCACCACAGAGGACACCACAATGGCTACATTGCTTCCACTAACAGCTGACAGGTGAGACAACCCCGTATCAATATAGGTTTGGGCTTCAATTGACCCCTGCAACCGCGTATCCCCCAACACCATGCCTGGAATCAGTCCACGGGAAGACTCCCCCACGGTTTCTTCCACGGCTTGGGAAAACCCGTCACGCACCTGGTTCACCCATGCGCTATAACCAGTGGTCGGTTCCAACTGATCAATGTCTTCAGTGGAAATGGTCAGATCACCCACCCCAGGGAAACTATCTGGTTTAATCCGACCGGACACTGCAATGAGAGAGGCTTTCTCAATGGTGTCGCTACCAGAGTAAAACACTGGAATCGGCGCTGGATAGCCTTCTACTCTCAAACCGATTAGTTGATCACCGCTGTCTAAAAACTTGATGGTTTCTGCGGTACCCACCCAGGTTTGCGGTGCTTCAAATGCCTTCGCGCTGCTGATTCTCAACGCAGCCATCACTACGGCACCAACGCCCAGTGCAGCTATCACCACAGCTTGACCCCAGTGTTTAAACACACAAGCAGCAATGATCGCGATGCCAACAATCCCCACCGACAACACCCACGAACCACTGATAATCAACGCAGCGACAGCCATCCACATCACAGCCGCCACCGGAACCAAACGCACCTCAATCATGGGGACACCAATCCAGAGATCTGCTCAAACTTTGAGGGCCCAATCCCCTTGACCTGCAGTAAATCCTCCACGGTGCTAAACCCACCGTTGCTCTCCCGAAAGTCAATGATCGCCTGCGCTGTCTTCTCCCCCACCCCAGGCAGCGTCACCAAATCAGCAACAGTGGCGGTATTCAAGGAAATCAACCCAGAAGCAGAAGTCGCAGCAGCATCAACCGAAATAGGTTGTACCTCGCCGATAGCTAAAACATGGATCTGGGTGCCGTCGACAAGCAATTGCGCCAAGTTGAGCGCCGTCAGATCGGCGTCTGGCAAGGCACCTGCAATGGCCAGGGCATCAGCCACCCGCGAGCCCTCAGCGAGCGTGACCAGGCCGGGTTTAGCCACGTGCCCCACCACAGACACCACCACCTGCGAACTCGGCGCCGGTGTTTGATAGGTTTCCGCCAACGCCGCCATGGTGGGTGGATTCACGGGTTTCTCACGGGTGAAAAACCAACCGACAAAAGCCACAACGAGAACGATGCACACGATCAACGCATGCTTGATGGAAATCTGAAACCGAGGCGTGGGATAGTTCACGCGCATGAGGTCTTCTGTACCCGTGGGCTGGGTAAGACCTTTAAGGCGTGCTGCAATATCCGGCTTCATGCAGCACAGACTAAATGCAGTGGCGCCCTTAATCTAGCAAGGCGTCAGCACGGCTGTGGATAACTATTTCGCGCCGGCTTTACCTGTGGACAACTCCGGGGCCTGGTTGGCAAACACCGCAGAAACTGATACCGCGCCGGGGCCGGAATGCACGGCAAGAGTGGGATCGATGTCCACGCTCATGAAGCTGGAGCCTTCAGGCAGTGCGTTTCGCAGCAATTCTTCCAACTGCTTTGCTGCTTCGCGGGCCTCGTTTTGGCCAATCGCAATGAATACGGGTTCACCATCTGCCCTGATCTGGGCTAATTCCACCAATTTGGCAAACGCTTTAGATTGGGTGCGGGTCTTAGCGGCGATCTCCATGCGACCACCGTTGAAACGCATGATGGGGCGGGTTGCCAGAGCCGTTGACACCATGGCGGTTGCAGTGGAAATCCGTCCCGACTTCCAGATTTCATCAATGCGGTGCAGGTAGATCCAGGTTTCTGAACGCTTCAAGGTATCCACCGCGATGTCGTAGCATTCCTGCAAAGACGCGCCATCTTTAGCCATGCGGGCAGCAGCCATCGCGGCAGCACCCACAGCCATACCGAGCGAACTGGTATCCACCACGCGCACAGAATCATCATCAAACACAGCGGCTGCTGTCACCGCTGCGGACCACGTGGACGAGAGCTCTTTAGAAATATGCAGCGCAAGCACACCGTCATCGCCACCGCGTTCAAGCTGGCGGGCGTAACTTGCTGCAAGTTCCAACGACGACAACCCGGATGTACTGCGTTCTTCACCGTTATTCATCACGTGCAAGTTAATCACCGTGATGTCGAGGTCCTCGGCCACATGCGTTGGCAAGCATGCGGAGGAATCAACAATTACCCGAACTGGCATCGCCTTTACTCCTCCACATTTTTATTGCCATCTTCTTTACTGCGTAACACCCATGTTCCAGCCGTCAAGATACCACTGGGCGTTTTCCACATTGTTGCCCTCAAAATGAGGGCTGTTGGAAACCGCCGAAGAAATCTTGAGGTCATCTTCTGGGTTCTCACTACCTGCATAATAGCGAGGTCGGGCGGTCAATTGTGCCCAACAGGTATTTCCAAGTCCAGAGAACATGGGGTACTGATCATACGCCAGGTCCAAAAGATTCGAGGTCAGCGCATTAATCGTGCCACCGTGAGCCACGATGAGCACGGTGCCTTCATCCCAATCATCAAGCGACACCATCAACTCGTCGACAACTTGGCGTGCCCGGCGCGCAACATCCACGCGCGATTCGCCGCCGGGTGGTGCCCACTGCGGATCGTGGCGCCATTGAGCGCGCGCACCTGGATATTCGGAATCCACCTCAGTGTGGGTTTTGGCCTGCCACTCACCCAAATGCGTTTCCCGAAGACGCTTATCGACGCGCACCTCCGCGTCAATCAGCGCCGCAACCGCGCTTGCGGTGTTGAAGGCGCGGGAAAGATCCGAGCTGAACACATGGGTGATGTTTTTTTGAACCAGCACTGAGGCTGCGCTGGCCGCCTGTTGAAAGCCCAGGTCAGACAGCTCTGTGTCCAATTGTCCCTGCATTCGGGACGTGGCGTTGTATTCAGTCTGCCCGTGTCGGAGCAGAATCAGGCGACGAGTCACAGGACTACCTCTTAATCGTCCTCGTAGCCAGGCTCGTATTCAGCTGGCAAAGGTGGGAGTTCATCAATGCTGTCGATGTTGCGGATATCCGCCTCATCAGACCAGGAGGATTCACGCTTGAAGGTTTCAAGTCCTTCAATTTCAATGAGTGGGCAGTCGCGGTACAGACGATCCAGTCCGTAGAACTCGCGCTCTGCCTGTCGCTGAACGTGGATAACAACCAATCCGTAGTCAAGGAGAACCCAACGGTTTTCGCGGTTGCCTTCACGGCGCTTAGGCTCGAAACCAGCCTTGGTCATCTCATCTTCGATCTCCTCAACAATGGCGCCCACCTGGCGCTCATTGTCAGCAGATGCAACAACAAAGCAATCGGTGATTGCGATCATGTCAGAGACATCGATGACAGCGATGTCATCGGCCTTCTTTTCATCCGCTGCTTTCGCCGCGATGGTCGCGATGCGGATCGACTCTTCAAGTGCAGACACAAAATTCCTTAAAACAGCTCATGTGGTTCCTCACCCTTTTTTAGGGTCCGAACCGACGCTGCGGAGAGATTCCGCAACGTCAACCCTTCCCAGTTTTCCACGAAGCAGGGTGATTCACCTACTTTTGGCAAGAAGTTGAAACTTTTGACTAGATTTATGCTTGGTTTTGGCCCTTGGGATCCATATCCTTATCGGATCCTTCAGGTCGATAGAGTTGGCGTTTGGCAATGTATTGCACCACGCCATCAGGGACAAGATACCAAACAGGGCGTTCTTCGCTGGAGCGTTCTCTGCAGTCCGTGGAGGAAATAGCCATGGCGGGGATATCCACCAATGAGACTCGATCTTGGTGCATTTCCGGAATGATGTTTCCATCCAATTCATAACCGGGTCGAGTCACTCCAACGAAGTGGGCAAGTTCGAAGGTTTTCTCCCAATCGCGCCACGTCACGATCTGTGCCAGTGCATCGGCACCGGTGATGAAGTACAGCTGGGCGTCCGGGTATTGCTTGCTCAAATCTTGCAGGGTATCGATCGTGTAAGTATCCCCTCCCCGATCAATATCAACCCGCGATACCATAAACCGTGGATTAGAGGCAGTGGCGATCACCGTCATCAGGTAACGATCTTCCGCTGGGCTGACTTTCTTGTTCGCCTTTTGCCATGGCTGTCCGGTGGGAACGTACACCACCAGATCAAGATCGAATCGATCCGCTACCTCTGAGCCCGCCACAAGGTGACCATTATGAATGGGGTCAAATGTGCCACCCATGATGCCAATGCGAGCGCGGCGTTTCACCGTTGTAGTCATGAGTGGACAGTATAGTGTTCGCACACCACCTTGCTGAGCATGCGTCCTCGCGAGTTTTTAGGCAGCTTCAATCCACGATGCGACTTCGTCAAAAATCTGCTCATCCCACGGTTGGGTGGTAACGAAGTATTGCACGTGTACTCGACCTGGACGGATATTTCCGGTGCTCAATTGCGCAGCTGCTATAGAGGATCCCGCAGCAGAGAACTGTTCAAAAGAACGATCGCACACGATGTCTCCAGGCAGGCAGTAGCTCACCTTGAAAGGATTGTCCTCGACGGGCTCCACGGAACTAGCCAAGCCTCCCGTGGTTACTTCATGCCCAACAAGTGTTGGATCATCAACTTGTTGCGCTGGATTCGCGATGTGCAGGGTGCCGAGGTACTGATCCCTCGCAATCAACTCCTCTTCATAGCCATCAACGATGAGGACACCTTGAGAATAACCCGCCAACAGGTACTTCGGCGTGCACCCTGTCGCTGATTCAAAGCGATCAATCGCGCTGATGACATTGTCGCGACCACTAGAAATGGAAGTGCCCAATTCAATGGCGCTGCTTCCCTCCGAAGACAGTGGCAAAGAAGCAGGGTATTCGATATTATTCAGACCCATCACGTAGACGTCTTTCATCAACGACTCGCCAGTCGATTCACGGTAGTGTTTTTCCATTCGGCCAAAGAAACTACGAAAGTTTTTTTCCTCAAATCCATTGGATGTCCATGGAGATTCCTCGCTGTATCGCGCGGGTCGGATTTGAAGGTTTTGTTCACTGCCTCGTGCGACCACAGCAACAACGGCTGGGCATTCACCAATTTGCGGTGGATCAAACACCTCTTCATACAGGTCTGGGGTGAGGTCAGGGTGAATAGATATATGGCTGTCATCCAAAGGATCAAGAAGCCGCTCGATAAAAGACTCATGGGATTCTGGAAAAAGTAAATCCCACAGCCCGCTAGATCCCGCTGAAGAACCAGAGGATCCAGAAGAGCCACTGCTTTGTGCCTGAGCTGTTGGAGTCGCAGCAACACACGCCGCGATGACCGCTATGCCAGCAAGAAACCGACGGAAGTTTGTGACAGACATGAAAGCTCCCCTGCTGACAAGTTGGTATGAAATCTTTTATTAACTAAATAAAAGACTACAACGAGTCCTCACAGGGGAGCTTGATTACTTCTTCAAACTTAAGGCCTAATTTGTCCTGTGCCCTGCAGAATCCACTTGGTGGAGGTCAGCTCTGGCAGGGCCATTGGTCCACGTGCATGCAGTTTCTGGGTGGAAATGCCGATCTCCGCGCCCATGCCGTACTGCTCCCCATCGGTGTAGGCGGTGGATGCGTTTATCATCACCGCTGCTGCATCGACGCGATCTGCAAAGCGCTGAGCGGTTTCAATGTTTTGGGTGGCGATCGCTTCGGTGTGCTTGGTGCTGTACTTAGCGATGTGTGCCAGAGCTCCATCCACACCGTCAACCACAGCGACAGCGATATCGAAGGACAGGTACTCAGAATCCCAGTCAGTTTCAGTTGCTTCCACCACGTCGGTTGCACCGAATGCTTCCAATTCGGCCACCCGTCCATGAATTGTGACTCCTGCTTCCTGGAGCGCCTGGACGACTGCAAGCTTGTCTGAGTCGCTGAGGGCGGCGTCGAGAAGCGCGGTTTCAGTAGCGTTGCACACGCTGCAGCGGCGGGTCTTGCCGTTGATGACCATGGCGATTGCCTGATCAAGCTTGGCTTCGGCATCGATGTAGAAGTGGCAGTTGCCGGTGCCGGTTTCAATGGTGGGCACGGTCGCACCGGTGACCACTGCGTTGATTAGTCCTGCGCCGCCGCGTGGGATGACCACGTCAACGAGGCCGCGTGCGGTGATCAAATCTTGGACGGATCCGCGGGTTTGGCAAGGCAGCAACTGCACGGTTTCGCGTGGCAGCTCGAAACGCTCGAGGACGTCCTGCAGGATTTCCACGAGCTTGGTGTTGGAATGCACAGCTGTGGAGGAACCGCGCAGCAAAGCTACGTTTCCGGACTTGAGTGCCAGGCCGAAGGCGTCGACGGTGACGTTAGGGCGGGCTTCATAGACCATGCCCATCACGCCCAAAGGCACACGGACCTGCTTCATCTGAATGCCGTTTTCCATGACATGTCCGCGCAGTACTTCACCCACTGGGTCGGTCAGGCCAGCAACCTGGCGCAAACCGCCAGCGATGCCCTCAATGCGAGATTCATCAAGGGCAAGGCGATCAATCATGGATTCTTCCATGCCGTTTGCGCGACCCGCTTCGATATCGGAAGCGTTGGCTTCGATGATTTCTGCGCTGCGTGCAACGAGTTCATCTGCCGCCGCACGCAGGATTGCGTTCTTCGGTCCGGTGCCCAACACTGCAATATCCGGGACGATGTTCTTAGCTGCAGTTGCTTTAGCTAGAACTTCGGTCCGCTCATTGTCGCGAATTTGGTCATCAGTTAGGGTCGTTGAACTCATGGTTGCCCACTATACAGACCCTTAAGAAGCAACAGTGTCGGATCACACCATAAAAGGCCTAGTAGCCAGCCACCACATCGACCTCGGTGGCCATCTGCTCGCCTGCCTCAAACAACTCAATGTTGCGCAAGGTGAGTTCGCCGGTCAAAGCACGAATCCTCTCATTCGTGTTTGCAGTATGAGGAGTGATAACCACATTGTCCATCTCCCACAGCGGGTGGCTGTCAGGAAGTGGCTCAGGATCGGTAACGTCCAGCGCAGCACCCGCAATGGTGCCGTTGTTCAATGCATCCACCAGATCATCGGTGTTGATCAGCGGGCCACGCCCCACATTGACCACCACGGCAGAAGGCTTCATCTTGCCCAAAGTTTCTGCATTGACGATCTGATAAGTGGCATCAGTCAGCGGCAGGATGAGCACAAACACATCAGCCTCAGCCCACACGTGCTCAGCCTTATCCATGGCGAAGGTTTCATCTGCACCTTCCACCGGACGACCAGAGTTATTAACCGCAATGGTCTTCACGTTGAACGGCTTGAGCATTTCCAGCAGACGCACGCCAATGCCACCGGCGCCCAAAATAGCGACAGTTTTATTGTCATGCAGCCATGACTTGTTGTTTTCCACCTCAGGCCGCACGCTCCACGACTTAGCCAAACGAGTCGTCGCATGCATGTGCATCTGCGCCAGAATTAAACCAATGGTGGACTCAGCAACGGTGTCAGCGTACAGGCCAGCCGCGTTTGCCCAACGTGCCTTCTCATTGACGACACCACGCTTGACCAGCGCATCAATACCCGCCATGGAGGCCTGCACGAACTTGATGTTCTCCGGCAAATCCGGGAACTCCGGCGCTGAACCATTAAAGAAAATGAAGTCTGCATCTTTAATATCCTCAACCCGCTCATGTCCGCCACCCTCAATGACAGCGGTCGTGGACTCCCACAAATGCGGATACATAACAAACTTCATCGTCTTAAACTCCTTTAAAAATGCTTTTCGACGCCACCCGCCACCAGCAGGCCCGCGCTTTACGCGCGGCTGGCGTAGTTGGACAGATAATCTGCATGCACTACCGGGCGCTGCATGCCATCTGGAAGGTCCTGCGTTTGCATACCAACCATTGATTGCAAGGTATCAGAATCGTAGGACACCTCGCCTCGCCCGATGATTTGGCCGGCAGGTCCCAAGATCTCCACGATCTCACCCTGCTGGAAATCACCAATGATTTCAGTAATGCCCACAGCCAGCAAAGATTTACCACCGGAGGTCACTGCTTCCACCGCGCCGTCATCGAGTCGGATCTTTCCTGCAGTATCTGCGGCATACAAAGCCCAGAACTTCCACGCGGAGAGGCGGTTGTCCTTGGGGTGGAATACAGTGCCCACCTGGGCGTCTTCCAGTGCTGGGCCAATGTTTGCCGCAGAGGTCAACAGCACAGGCACGCCACTTCGGGAAGCCAAACGTGCAGCAGACACCTTTGATGCCATGCCACCGGTGCCCACTTTTCCGCCGTCGCCGGCAATGACACCTTTCAAATCATTGCCGTCACGAACCTCGGAAATAAACTTCGCGGTGGGATCAGTAGGGTTTTTATCAAAAAGTCCATCCACGTCACTGAGCAGCACCAAAGCATCAGCCGACACCAGGTGCGCCACAATTGCAGCAAGTCGGTCGTTGTCACCAAAATTCACACCGGTGGTTGCCACGGTGTCATTTTCATTGACGATAGGAACCGCGCCCAAAATGCGCAGCTTGTCGATGGTACGCTGCGCATTCCTCGCACGATCACGCTTTCCTGCATCAGCTGCGGTAAGAAGCACCTGGCCGATGGGGCGACCATACCGGGCAAAAGAACGTCCCCACTGGTGCATGAGGTGAACTTGCCCCACTGCTGCTGCAGCCTGCTTGACTGCCAATTCCGTGGGCCGGGTGCTCAATCCAAGCGGGGCCATTCCCGCGGCCACTGCGCCAGAGGACACAACGATGAGGTCCGAGCCAGCTTCCATGCGTGCTTGCAAGGCATTGACAATAGTGTTGATGCGGTTGGGATCGACGGTGTGTCCGTCCTCATCGTTAGTCAATGAGGACGAACCAATTTTCACCACCACTCGCTTAGCGTTGGAGATGCGCTCACGCATTCCGGATTCATGTCCGTATGCGGCGCTGTCTTTGGTGTCCGGATCCACTGCCGGGAAGCTCGCACCGATGCTTGCTTCCTGGCTGTAGGGGGTGACAGGAAGCCCTGTCACCGGCGCCATTTGGGTTGGCGTTGGGAGATTATCCCGTAATCGAACGCTTTCAGGTGTGTTCTGCGTATCATTCATAGCGTTACCATCGTATACACGTAGACCTGAAAAGTGCTCGGTTTTATCCTTCCCAGCGTTCGCGGGAAGCCTCTTGGTCCTCGCCATAATCCAACTCATCGATGAGGCCACGACGTACCTGAGATGCGCGTTTACGCTCTGCAGCAGAGATACGAGAGGTCTGTTCAAGGCGCACATCGGTGCCACGTCCGGTAAGGACTGGATCGTCGCCAGCGGTGGTCATTGGCTCCCACTCGAAGGAAATGCCTCCGATGGTGACGTTTGCACCCACATGTGCTCCTGCCTTACGAAGCCCGTCCTCAATGCCCAACTTGGCCAGACGGTCAGCCAGGTAGCCAACTGCTTCGTCGTTTTCAAAGTCGGTCTGCAAAATCCAGCGCTCTGGCTTTTCGCCGGTGATGATGAATCCGCCCTGAACCTCTGGGTCAGGCTTGATCTGGAACTGCCCCTTAGTGCGGTGATCAACAGCCTTAGGCTTAATGATGACAGACTCAGCCTTCTCCTTTGGACGCTTCTTTCGGGCATCCTGGACGATTTCCAGCAGCTTGTACTTCAAAGGATCCAAGCCCTTGCGTGCCACTGCGGAGATAATGAACACGGGCCATCCGAATTGCTTCTCAATATCTTCTTTGAGGAACTCAGCAAGCTCTTCAGCCTCAGGGACATCAGCCTTGTTCAACACAACAAGGCGAGGGCGCTGGCTCAAGTCACCAAGTCCGGTGTCTTCATCCAAAGCCGACTGGTAGGCGGCAAGTTCTGCTTCCAAAGCCTCAATATCAGAGATCGGATCGCGGCCTGGATCCATCGTTGCGGTATCGACAACGTGAACCAGCACGGAGGTGCGCTCAATGTGGCGCAAGAAATCCAGACCCAAGCCCTTGCCCTCAGAAGCACCAGGGATCAAACCAGGCACGTCTGCCATGGTGAAAGTCTCATGACCAACGTTAACTACGCCGAGGTTTGGCTGCAGGGTGGTGAATGGGTAATCACCGATCTTTGGCTTTGCTGCAGACATCACAGAAATCAGTGATGATTTGCCGGCTGATGGGAAGCCCACCAATCCCACATCTGCCATGGATTTGAGTTCAAGAATCAAGTCGTGGGCCTCGCCTGGCTCACCGATCAGGGCGAAGCCTGGGGCCTTACGAGCCTTGGAGGCAAGCGCTGCGTTACCCAAACCGCCGTTACCGCCAGCAGCAGCGATGAACTTCATGCCCACGCTGGTCAGGTCTGCCAGAGTCTCGCCCTTTTCATTAAGCACGACAGTTCCTGGTGGAACTTCCAAGACAAGGTCCTTGCCTCGGGCACCGTTGCGATGATCGCCAGCGCCGTTAGCGCCGCGCTCGGCCTTCACGTGTGGGTGGAAGTGGAAGTCAAGCAGGGTGTGGACCTGTGCGGTGACTTCCAAGATGATGTCTCCACCGTGGCCGCCGTTGCCGCCGTCTGGTCCACCAAGTGGCTTGAATTTTTCGCGGTGCACCGAGACACAACCATTGCCGCCGTCACCTGCGGCGAGGTGTAGCACAACGCGGTCAATAAATCGGTTCATAAAACGGTGTCACTCCTGATCGGGATAAAACGGGCGCCGACGTATAAGTAGAAAAATAAAGGGGGATGTGTGGGCGCCAAGGTTCTTCGATCCTACCAGTGTCAACGCCTATGTGAATAACTGAAAACTAACGATCCTATCTGATTATTTTGTGCGGTGTAGGAAAAAGTGGACAATACTGATGGATAAATTTCATATCGAGGACGAAGGGACAACCCCGAACGCCGTGACAACATCAACCACAACCCGGGTGAAACATCCGGTAGACCAGGTGCCACCCGCACCCAAACTTGCAGCCCTAGGGCTCCAACACGTTCTTGCTTTCTACGCAGGAGCCGTCATTGTTCCGCTGCTGATTGCACAGTCGCTGAACTTGGACACTGCGACCACCATTCACCTGATTAACGCTGACTTGTTGACATGTGGCATCGCCACGTTGATTCAGTCTGTGGGCATTGGTCGCCACATTGGTGTGCGCCTACCGATCGTTCAAGGTGTCACCACTACTGCTGTTGCTCCCATCATCGCCATTGGTTTGGGCGTTACTGATGGTCAAGGTGGCGTTGCGTCGCTGCCTGCCATTTACGGTGCAGTCATTGTCTCCGGCATTTTCACGTTCTTTGCAGCGCCGGTGTTTGCGCGTTTCCTCAAGTTCTTCCCACCAGTTGTCACCGGTACTGTGCTGTTGGTTATGGGTGCTTCCCTGCTGTCGGTATCTGCAAATGACTTTGTGAACTACGCCGATGGGGTGCCTGCTGCCCGCGATCTTGCTTACGGTTTTGGCACCTTGGCGGTGATCATTTTGGCGCAGCGCTTCTTCCGTGGATTCATGGGCACCTTGGCTGTGTTGATCGGCCTGGTTGGTGGCACCGCAGTTGCTCTGATCTTGGGCGATGCCAACTTGGATGAGGTGGGAAATGCTGAAGCGTTCGACATCACCACTCCGTTTTATTTTGGTGTTCCAGAATTTAACGCTGTTGCCATTTTCTCCATGATTATCGTCATGATCATCACCATGGTGGAGACCACCGGTGATGTGTTTGCAACGGGGGAAATCGTCGGCAAGCGAACTCGCCGCAGTGATGTCACCCGCGCACTGCGCGCTGACGGCCTGTCCACCCTGATGGGTGGCGTCATGAACTCCTTCCCGTACACGTGCTTCGCGCAAAACGTTGGCCTGGTGCGCATCACGGGCGTGAAATCTCGCTGGGTTGCGGCAGCTGCTGCCGGCTTCATGATCATCCTCGGTGTGCTGCCCAAGGCTGGCGCGATCGTCGCTTCCATCCCTTCCCCAGTCCTCGGTGGCGCATCCTTGGCACTGTTCGCCAACGTTGCATGGGTGGGCATCCAGACCATCGCCAAGTCTGACCTCGCTGATAGCCGCAACTCCGTCATCGTGACCTCCGCACTTGGCCTAGCCATGCTGGTGTCCTTCCGCCCCGATGTTGCTCAGGCGTTCCCTGAGTGGGCGCGTATCTTCGTCTCCTCCGGCATGTCCGTCGGCGCGATCACCGCGATCCTGCTTAACCTGCTGTTCTTCCACGTCGGACGCCAATCCGGTGGACAAGTCGCTACCTCAAAATCCGGTGAGCGCATCAATTTGGATGCGGTCAACAAGATGGATCGCACCGACTTCGTAGAAACCTTCGCACCGCTGTTCAACAGCAAGACCTGGCCTTTGGAAACCGCATGGGAATCCCAGCCATTCGCCAACGTCACGGAACTGCGCGAAGCCATCCAAGTCGCTGTGCTCACCGCACCGTTGTCCGACCGCGAAGAGCTCATCCACGACTACCCCGACATGGCACAGCTCATTTTGGCCACCGAAGAGGAAGCCGCCACCATCTCTCAAGACCGTGGTTCGATCGGTCTTGATGATCTCGATGACGTGGATCAAGAAAAGCTCATCACCGTCACCGAGCAGTACCGCGAACGGTTCAACATGCCGTATGTTGCGTACTTCGACACCATGGATTCTGTGGATACCGTCGTAGCCGCCGGCTTGCGCCGCCTCGACAACTCCGACGAGCAGGAGCACCGCCAAGCGCTATCGGAAATCATTGAGATTGCCAATGACCGCTTCGATATATTGCTTGCCGACGCTAACCCAGCCCGTTCAGCTTTCGATCGCAAGTTTACCGAGACTGACTTCCTCGGCTAAAACACCAAAAACAAATTAAGGCCCTGCACTTATGTGGAGTGCAGGGCCTTACCTTATTTCTAGTTCAGATCATTCGGGTGTGAACCACCACGATCATTGCGCTCAAGAGCAGTGATCGCAGCCATCTCCTCATCACTGAGTTCGAAATCAAACACGTCGATGTTTTCCACCATGCGGCTCTTAGTCACAGTCTTGGGGAACACAACGAAACCGTTCTGCAGGTGCCAACGGATAACAACCTGAGCTGGGGTCTTTCCATGGTTCTTCGCTGCAGCTGCGATTGGTTCCTCAGCGCCAAGATCAAAACGCCCCTGTCCCAGAGGACCCCACGACTCCACAGTGATGCCTGCTGCAAGAGATGCCTCAACAGCATCGCGCTGCTGCAAAGCTGGGTGCAGCTCAATCTGGTTAATGGCAGGCACAGTGGTTGCCTCTGCCAGCAGCTTTTCTAGGTGCTCTGGCAGGAAGTTGCACACACCGATGGAACGAGCACGGTCACCGAGCTTTTCCAAGCCCTTCCATGCAGCAACATAATTATCGTTCTTCGGTGCCGGCCAGTGCACCAAGTACAGATCTACATAATCCAAGCCCAGCTTCTGCAGAGACTCCTCAAAAGCAGCTTCTACATCCAGGTGGCGATCGTTCCACAACTTGGTAGTAATAAACAGCTCTTCACGAGGAATGCCGGACTTAGCAATAGCTCGGCCGACACCTTCCTCATTGCCGTAAATCGCAGCAGTATCGATGTGGCGGTAACCTACCTCAAGTGCTTCGGTAACTACGCGCTCTGCTTCATCGGGATCTACCTTGAACACACCAAAACCAAGCTGAGGAATGGTTTTTCCATCATTCAAGGTGACCAATGGGATACCTTCAGACTTCGAAAGCTTATTCTTCTGATCCATCAAAGATTGCATCAACTTATCCCGCTCTTCCTCCGGGGATCCAAAGAATAGGCCGGTACCCACAACAGACATATTTTCTCCTTGATGCGCACCAAAATGCGCCTTAGGTTGAGATGAATTGGATAGCCCACCGTACGCCTATCTACACTGAATTACCATGAGCTATGACTTTGTCCTCTTTGAAACCGATGGCGACCCAGGTAGCGCCCGTATTTCCAAAACCCCACTGACCGAACGCATCGATTTCGCCACGCCATCTACAACCCCTGTGTTGGAATCTCTTTCGGCAGGGCTTGCCGAAACGGTGCCAGACACCGTCAAGCTTGAAGAAGACGCCATCCACTTATCCGGTGATCGTTGCCTTTACGTTGTGACCAACTACAACTCCGCCGAAGAAGCAGCCGAATGGCTCACCGCCATCGCTTTCGATTACGGACTGGGCCTTGCCGACATGAACGCGGACACCATCCTGCTTTTCGGCGATGAAGATTCCGACGCTGTCGTCCAAATCGATGACTGGTTCTCCCCCGCTTTCTCTGCGTACGGCCTTCCCCACCTCCTGGTGGAAGTCATGCGCCTGAAGGATTCCAAAACCCCTTATCTTCGAGTCACACTTGCTGCAGATGACTCGAAATTTATCCAAACCCTTTACGAAACCGACAACAAACAATGGTTGGTGGAAACCTCTTCCTCCACAGGCACGGACGAAACCCACGTGAAGACCATTAATGATGTGCTGGAACGCATCGAGACATGGTTCAACCAGGAGACTGCTGTCTAAACCTTTTGTCGTGTTCTGGGGTTAACCACCCTTCGGCCACCTGGGATGGTTTCAAGCCTTTCCAGGTGGCCGAAGAACTAAAAGGGCATAATCACTGTATGGGTTAAGTAGAAAGTGTCATTTTCTGACTGCTCTGAACCCCAACAAACACTCAGCACCGTTATTTAAGGAGAAAACATGGCTTTAGGCGGCGCAGAACTGTTAATTCTTTTTATCCTGTTTATTCTGTTCATGGGCGGGATCGCAGCGATTGTCATCGTTATCGTTAAGTTGACCCAGCGGTCTAACAGTCGTGGTGCCTCAACTACGTCCACAATTAACATTGATCCGAGTATTCATGCTGCATTGACAGAGATCGCAGCTAGGGACGGGGTACCGGCGTCTAGCGTGGTTAACGGTCTTCTGAACGATTACATCAATAAGCGCAGGTACTGGCCTCCTACGCAATAACACCCCATCTAAAAGGGGCTCTCTGGCAGATATGCTCTCCGGCAGAAGAGCCTCTTAATCCTTGTTGTACATTACACAGAGCCCCCAAAAGAACCCCAAAAACAAAAAACTGCCCCTCACCTTCCCAAAAGGAAAGCAAGGAGCAGTTTTAAACTCGTTGAGTGAGTGTGACTTAAGCGTCAACAGCCTCGGTCTCGACGATGTTCACCAAGCGACGGTTGCGCTTGGTGGAAAACTGGACAGCGCCAGTCTTCAGTGCGAAGAGAGTGTCGTCGCCACCGCGACCAACATTCTCACCTGGGTGGAACTTGGTGCCGCGCTGACGAACAAGGATCTCGCCTGCGGAAACCTGCTGACCACCGAAACGCTTGACGCCAAGGCGCTTAGCCTCGGAATCACGACCGTTGCTGGAGCTAGATGCACCCTTCTTGTGTGCCATGTGGTAATTCCCTCCTTCTAAAGGAAAAACTCATAGAAAGCCCGAGGGCTTACTTGATTCCGGTTACCTTCAGAACGGTCAGGGGCTGACGGTGTCCCTGGCGCTTCTTGTATCCGGTCTTGTTCTTGTACTTCAGGATCTTGATCTTCGGGCCCTTGGTGTGCTCGACGATCTCGGTGTTGACGCTCACAGAAGCGAGCTTGTCAGCGGCGGTGGTTACATCGGCGCCATCGACGAGCAGAACCGGGGTGAGAGCCACGGATGCACCCGGCTCACCCTCGATCTTCTCGACCTTAACGAGGTCACCTTCGGCAACCTTGTACTGCTTTCCGCCGGTCTTGACGATCGCGTACATAGAGGGCTACCCCTTATCTGATTCTCGGCTCAGGTACTCGGATGATGAGTCCCTGATTGGACTTACGTTTTACAATTGCGTTTTAGACATGCGGAGCCAAAATGACCTCACGTCATTCACACATTCGCCGTGAAATGGGCAAATGGGCATTACTGACATTGCCTAAAACAGCGACTGTCCAAGGTTACCCCTAAAGGCGGCTTCAACACAAACCGCCCTTATACCCTAGCTTCGTGGGCCTCGTCGGGTAGCCCGCCTACGGCGGCCTGGGTTGGTGGTGCTCGCCGCCTGAGGTTCCTTCTTCGGCGCCCGCGCATTGCTTGTCGACGCCACCTTCTTCTCCACCGGCGCCGCTGTCACGCGCACAGCACGACGACGCTTTCGGCGGTTGTCTGGCTGGTCGAATTCAACCTGAGGCTCTGCAACCTGTTCTGGTGCTGCTTCAGGTGCTATCTCAACGACGGTCTCAGGAGCTTCCACCAGTTGACGGCGCACTGCGCGGCGACGGTTCCTGGTCGATGGTGCAGAGGACGGCGCACCGGAACTGAGCTCACTTGGACGGTTACGGCGTGGAGCCTTCCGCGCAGGTGTCTTCACTGGAGTCTCAGCAACCTCTTCAACTACAGGTGCGAAATCCTCTGGCTTTGGAGCATGATCCGAACGTGAATTGCCACGAGTCTTGCGGCGCCTGCGTGGGCTTGCCTCAAATTCGGCACGTGCCTTTTCATAATCAGCGGTTGGCTCAGCCACAGGTTCAGCAGCCTTCTCAACTACAGGTGCAATAGGCTCTGCCTCAAAGTCAGACACATACGACGATCCCGAAGGCTCATCAGGGTCTTCTTCAGAAGCAATGTCCACGGCAGCAGCTGCAATCGCGGCAATATCATCCGCAGCAGATTCCTGACGTTGACGGCGGGCCCTCCTGCGTGGTCCTTCCTCTGGTTCCACGGTGGATTCAGCAAGAATGCGCTCAGGCTCGTCGAGCTTGTCGTTGACCACATCATCTAGATCGGAGTCATCGAGGACGATCACTGATGCAGCGAGTTCCTCAAATTCTTGATCCAGATCGTGTTCATCGCTTTCCACGAGATCACGCATGGCAACAACCATCGGGTGCTCCGCAGCTGCCTTGTTAGTGCTATTGGAACGCTGGTGACGACGGCTACGCTCTTCCGCTTTCGCCTCAACGCGCTCGTCAACGGTGTCTACTGGATCAACATGAACGATGATGCCTCGGCCTTCACAGTGCTCACACGGTGAAGAGAAGGTTTCCAGCAGGCCCGCGCCGATGCGTTTGCGGGTCATCTGAACAAGTCCCAGTGAGGTTACCTCAGAGACTTGGTGGCGGGTGCGATCGTTTTCTAGCGCTTCATTGAGTCGGCGCAGGACCAATTCTTGGTTTTCTGGCAGCACCATATCGATGAAGTCGACAACGATCATGCCACCGAGATCCCGCAGGCGCATTTGGCGCACGATTTCTTCGGCAGCTTCAATGTTGTTGAGCGTGACGGTTTCTTCCAAGTTGCCACCACCCTTGCCGGTGTAGCGTCCGGTGTTCACATCGATCACCGTCATGGCTTCGGTGCGGTCGATGATCAGCGATCCACCCGATGGCAGGTTCACCTTTCGGGACAGCGCTTCCTCAAGCTGGGTGTTCAGGTCGAATGCTTCGAAAGCATCCTTGCCGTCAAAGTCTGCGCGATTGAAGTGTTCCACGCGGGACACCAAATCAGGAGCGACTGATTGGATGTAGGCACGCACGGTGTTCCAGGCACGGTCGCCGTCAACGATCAGTGAGGTGAAATCTTCATTGAAGAGGTCACGGATCACCTTCACCAGCATGTCTGGCTCTTCATACATGGTGATCGGCTTAGAACCGCGGGACTTCTTTTCCTCCGCAGTGCGTTCCTTGATCTGCTCCCACAGGGTGTGCAGACGGTTCACGTCAGCTGCGATGTTTTCTTCCGACACACCTTCAGCAGCAGTTCGGATGATGGTTCCACCCTGCGCTGGGACAACGCGGCCAAGGATTTCCTTCAGACGCTTGCGCTCAGGTCCAGGCAGTTTGCGGGAAATGCCAGCGCTGCGACCACCTGGAACGTACACCAGGTAACGTCCCGCCAGGGAAATTTGGGTGGTCAAACGCGCACCCTTATGGCCCAATGGATCCTTGGAGACCTGGACGAGAACCTGGTCGCCGGCTTTCAGCGCCTGCTCAATGCGACGTCCACGTCCGCCAAGTCCAGCAGCTTTCCAGTCGACTTCGCCGGCATACAACACACCGTTGCGACCTTTTCCAATGTCAATGAAGGCAGCTTCCATGCTTGGCAGCACATTTTGAACGCGCCCCAGATAAATATTGCCCACCATAGACATCTGCGCATCAGAGGTAACAAACTGCTCAACCAGCTGATCGTCTTCCAGCACACCAACCTGAGTGACCAGACCTGGGTGATCGTGGCGTTGGCGCTCGCGCACAATCATGCGACGTTCCATCGATTCACGGCGTTCCATGAACTCCTGGGTGCTGACCACATGGCGGCGTTTTTTGTTTTCTTCGCGCATTTCCGTGCGACGGCGGCGTTGCGCCTCCAAGCGAGTGGAGCCCTTAATTCCGATTGGCTCGTTTACCTCTTCTACTTCGCTTGTCGACGCCTCCTCACTCACTTCGGTGACGGTTTCAGCTTCAGCTCCACGTCCGCGGCCGGTGCCACGACGCCCACGGCGCTTCCGCGCCGTGCGTTCGCGGACCTGTTCATCGTCGGTGTCTTGGACGTTTTCAGTAGGTACAACTGCAGGTGCCACAAAGATCGGCGTGTACACAGATGCTTCCACCGGCGCCGGGGTGATCTCTGGGACGATATCTTCCAGCAGTTCTGCAGTGGCTTCTTCGCGGGCTGCCGCCTCGAAGTCAGTAGGTTGCGCGACTGCCGCGAGTTCGCGCTCTACTTTTTCTTCGATTTGGTGGATTTCATTTTCCACATTCTTCTCAACGCGTCGACGAATCTTCTCCACCGGTTCAACGTCGGGGACGGCAGCTGGGGCAGCGTTGAGTACGGGCTGAGACAGGGCGTCGAGAAGCTTTTCTACTTCTTCTTTGCTCAGGTTTGACTGCGCAACCTTGACCAGGCCGATGCCATCGAGCGCAACAACGACGTCCTTGGAAACCATTCCAAGTCGTTTGGCCAGTTGATGTACGCGGGTTTTTTCGCTCAATGAATCTCGATCAAATTCCGCGGCCAGCACAGCCGAGGGAGAGATTTCTGCTTCTACTGCCTTGTTATTTGGCACAGCGACACTCCTATTTTCTTATCTCCACGATTGAGCAATGCACCCGGGCGCTGGTAGGGACAAGATCTCCTACCGCCGCCGCGCAGGTACATGCGCCAATCTAAAACTGTATGGTCTAAATTTTCCGACCCGCAAATATATTCGCCAGGCCTGCTGCCATTCTTCCATAAGTCTTAGGTCAAGCTTGCATTTATTGGCTAGTGTCGGAAATCATGGGAGATTTAGCAAAGCACATGGGCAGTGAACCACCAGCATGGTGGAAGTTTTTACCGATGATTGTCCTCGCTGGAGCCACTCGAGTTACCTATGAAGTAGAACCTTGGCTGGCGATCCCATTATTCATTTTGGCTTTTGCATCGATATTGATCCCATTCCCGATCTCTAAGACAAAAGGACTCCGTGATATCGATGCCTGGAAAATCCACACCACGCAAGGCGATAAAAAGCGTGCCATCCGCCAACTGATCATTCCGGCTACGGCTTTGGCCATCGACATCATTGGGCTGCCGACATTATTTAATGCCCCTCCCCTTGCTTCCGCTGCACTTTTTGGCGGTGTTTACGGCGCTTCCCTAGCTTGGGCTGCGTACAGAGCTGATCAGCTTCCACGCATTCGAACGAAGGAACGCCTCGCAGAACTTTCACAAAATGCATCTCTGGATGATGTGCGCTCAGATGACTTAGATGTTCTAGAGCAGCCGGAATCCCGTGAATTAGTGCGCTGTCTGCTTGCCCACGGTGCGATGGATGGCACTCGGGTGATGGCCAGACAGGTCGCGCGAGTACTGGATACCGAGGTAGACGAAGTACATCAGGTAGCACGCTCACTAGAACAGCATGGTTTGGTTAGTCGCTCCACCATCATGCCGGGTGGGGATCCAGGAAAAGTATTCATCGAAGTTTCCCTGAAAGGGATCTCAGCCATCAAGGCACTTGAATCCGGACGCTAAGTTGTTGATACATCAACTTATTTCTTGGCTATACTTGAGGTCACGTTTCCTCAGCTCAGGAGAAGTTCGGAGAAGTCCATGTCAAACGCAGAAATTAATCCCGTTGAATATGAAATCAACAACCACGCCCCTGGTACCGCGCTAAACCCACAGTGCGAAGACGGCGCCAACGTAGAAATCATCACCTCCCGTGAAGTCCCCCTCGGCGGACCACGCGCCATGACCGTGCACCGCACACTCCCCCAACGCCAGCGCTCCCTCATCGGTGCCTGGTGTTTTGTGGATCATTACGGCCCCGATGATGTCTCACTAACCGGTGGCATGGATATGGCCTCCCACCCGCACACCGGATTGCAAACAGTCACGTGGCTTTTTGAAGGCGAAGTCACCCACCATGATTCCGGCGGAAATCACGCAGTCGTGCTTCCTGGCGAAGTCAACCTCATGACCGCCGGCGCAGGCATCTGTCACACCGAAGTTTCCGCCACCTCCACCACGATTCTGCATGGTCTGCAGTTGTGGACAGTTCTTCCCGACAAAGACCGCGAAGGACCACGCCGCTTTGATCACTACGCTCCAGAAGAAATCACACTCGAAGGCGGAAGTGCACGCGTTTTCCTAGGTTCGCTATTTGGTCAAACCTCCCCTGTTCATACGTTTACTGGCTCTTCCTGTTTTAGAGTGCATTGATCTTATGGACCAACTGCCCTGAATGGATAAGGCACCGCAGAATGTAGTGGTTC
>JGI2924J29684_1078660_pt1 | contig 94000 bp, 83 predicted proteins | sample BenlonsequencITS_FD_29684 | JGI IMG/M metagenome (IMG submission 29684)
CGCAGTACTGCGGAGAGCATCGACCTTCCTGCTCGGTGAAGACTCTCAGGGGCTTTCGCCTGCCGCCCCAGCTTCTCGAACTTGAAATCACAGATTATGACTTCAAGATCTCTGACTCCTCACTTGTGAGCTTGAGACAGAAGCGTTCTGGAAAACGTCCCGGGTTTCTCGTGACAGCCTGGTTGAGCGTTCTTGTCTCGACCTTGTACAGCTCGGCAAGGTCGCTGTCGAGCATGACCTGTTTGCCCCGTACGGTGTAGATCATGTCCCTGATTTGCACGTCATCGCATGCGATGATTGCTGCTTCGTTCATATCCTGCATGACCAAGGTGAAACGGGGTGGGGTCCTGTGGGGGGTAGCACGCGGGAACGTGTCGATGCGGTCTTTACGGGGCTTGCGCGCCCGTGTGACGGGCCATGACCGTAGTGGCGCCTGGGTACGCTTCTGGCCATCGTGGCGTTGTTCGTGTGCGGCGTGGTGGGAGTCAGCGCACAAAGCGCCCGAAGAGCCTAATACTCAAGCTGCTCCCATTCTTATATTAATGTTAATAGCGATATTTCGTAAAAAAATTGCAAAATAGTGCGATACTCATTACACTATGAGTTGCGAAAGGAGGGCAAAGGTATGTACAAACTCGTGTCGCTCACGGTAGGCAACTTTCGGTCGTTCTGCGACCCACAGACCCTCACCCTCGATGGGCGCAGTGCTCATTCGGTGACTGCGGTTTTCGGTCCCAATGCCGGAGGCAAGTCGAATATCGCCAAGGCGCTCGTTGCTCTTATCAACTGCATCAGGAGGTCTTCCGACCCCAACTTCCGGCTTCCCTATGAGCCCTTTCTGCTCAAAGCGGGCATGGACGAGAGGCCGTCTATGCTCGGCATGGCCTTCTCCTTGGACGGAAGACGTTACGAGTACTCTGTCAGCTTCTTGGCTCATAAAGTTACCCATGAGCTGCTAAGAGAGCAATCTGATAAGACGAACCGAATGAACAAGGTGCTCGAACGAACGGATGACAAACTCAATCCCTACGCGCGCCAGTACGGCTTCGGTAAGAGGCTTCTCGACAGAACGCGCGAGGACACCCTGCTCATCACAAAGGGCCGTGAGGATAACAACGCATACTCCAATATCATCTTCGGCCTCCTCGACCATATCAGCATTGTCTCTCCCAGCCCGGATGCGCCCACGCCTCTCTTCGTGGAAATGCTCAAGAACGATGTGAGCCTGCGCTCCAAGACTCTTGAGCTGTTGAAGCGATGCGACTTCTCCATCAGAGACATCAAGTTCACTGATGTGGCTTTGCCAGAAGACATTTTCGATCAGCTGCCTGTTCAGATTCCCCCCGATATCAGGAGGGCGATGATAGAGCAAGGCACCACGACCTTCACCACGGTGCATGCTGTCCGTGATGAGGAGCAGGCGATTGTCGGCTCGCGTGACCTCGACTTCTGGGCCCAGGAGTCAATGGGCACCCAAAAGTTCTTTGAGGTAGCCGTCCCCATCATCGACGCACTGGAGAACGGCAAGACCATCTTCATCGATGAGTTCGGCACCTATATCCATCCCATGCTGACCCATGCCATCGTGTCGCTGTTTGGGGAGTCCAGCAGTGATGACGCCTACATGGTCCTCATGACACATGGCACGACGATGCTGCGGGAGCTTACGCGCGACGAGGTTGTGCTCGTTGAGAAGAGCCACACCGAGGAGTCTCTTATCATACCCCTGACCGATCTGGGAGTCCGCGACGGCGAGGCCTTTGAGAAACGCTATCTCGCGGGGCTCTACGGTGGCGTTCCAATCATCGAGGGTTAGGAATGCGATGGTGAGCAAGAAAAACGGGAGAAGGTATCTGCTCATCTGTTGCGAGGGGAAGACGGAGAGGGAGTATTTTTTGATTCTAAGGAGGCTCTACCGTATTTCCGCAGCACAGGTTTCGGTTATTGGCGAAAAGGGTCAGCACAAGGCACTCGTCGACAGAACGCTCGAAGAGCGCGACAAGCTTTGTGAAGACATGTGTATTGATCAGGACGAGGTCGAGTGCTGGGCAGTTTGCGATGATGACAACATGCCATTCTCCTATGCGGAGCTTAAGGATTACGCTGAGAAACGTAAGGTAAAACTTGCCTTCTCCCGTCCACAGTTTGAGGCGTACCTGCTCCAGCATTTCGAGCAGTCCTCGCTGCATGACCAGAAGGGGCTTTATACGAGACTCAGCGACCTTGCGTCAGGCGCTGCTGGTCAAAGTGAGGAATACGATAAGGCGAATTTGAAGTGGCTAGACGTAGCAATTGATGCTAAGCCTAAGCTTGTGGATATCGCTCTCGTTAATGCCGACCAGAGAACAAGGCAGTCAGGTAAGGTCTTCCTTACTGTGCAAAACCTTGTTAGGCGTATGAAGGAGCTTGGTAAGCATTAACTGCATGCTGGTTTTTCAACAGTTTTAATCGAGCCCGCGTCTCGCTCATTCCTGAGAGAGACGCGGTCCGGTTTTAACAAAACGGTCTCAACGACTGTTACGTCAATAGGTTTACAGAAATATTGAAGGGCATTCATGGAGCACCTTCGCCGCCAGATAAGGGTTGTTGAACTTGCGGTACATGCTCGGCCCGCGCCTCAACAGCTCCGCCACCAGTCTGTAGGACCACAGAAGCGTCAGTGGGTCACGGAGCAGCAGATTCAACTGATCGAGGTTCTCGAATTCTAGAGAGAATACGTTGTCGGCATTTGCGTATTCGGCAGGCCTGGCTAATCGTCTCGCTGATTGCCCGTTCAGTGCGACTATGGTGTTGCCACGAAACCTCCAGCCGGCGCGTTTCATTGGTGCCATGTCGTGCTTTATGCACTCTTCGAGCTTCTCGTCAGGTACGTCCTTGCCGTTGATGAAGCCGCTTCCGTCCCTGCCGATGACGAGAACCTCAAGGTTCTGGCAGCTGAGTGTTGCCGCCCTCGTCCTCCTCGCCGTCGATGGCAGCGCGGTGACCGTCCACAAAATCCCGGCGCCCCCGGGCAGGTCGGTCTTCATGATGTTGCGGAGATCCCATCCGTGTGAGCCAAACCATGCGATTGCGTCGGTCTCTGCGCGGTCGAGCACTTCAGGGTTATCGCCGGAGACGTGCGCGAACAGCATCTCGGCGACCTTCGGGCTTCCTTCCATGTGCCGGTACTCGTGTGCGTGCTGCACATAGCGCTTGCGGACGTCCTCGGATTTGCCGACGCAGCACGTTCCGTCTTCGAACTTGTAAACGTATATGCCGCGGGCATCCACATCGGATATGTCCCCTGCGATCGAGGACTTCCCGTCGATAGTCAAATGTTTGAAATCCAGTTCCGCAGCATTCATGCTACTGCCCCTTTCTCGCAAATGTGCGAGCGCGCCCAATCTCTAAACGGGTGATTGGAATGCAGAAGCGCAGGTCGTTTTTTAAACCGCCGTTTGCCACTGCGTTTGCCACTGTACTTTTGCGACTCTCCAAAAAGCAGGCTTGGCAACCTTCCGGCGCAGCCATCTGGCGAGAAGTTCTTTTGAATAGAAGAAGGGACTCAGGAAGGGACTCAGCGTACCCTTTCGAAGCAGCATGGTAGTGCACTGTCCTCCGCAAGCGGTTCGCGTTTTCGTTTCGGAGGAACGAAGCGGCACGACAGAGCAATGAGGCCAGATTGTAAAGACGAAACCACGCGCAACGGAGGGCACCTTTCTCCCAAGGCGTCCATATCGATAGCTTTTGGGCGCCCTGAACAGATCAAAGGGGCATAAGCGGGACAGATGGCATCGAGGGCAGCAAGGAGGCGGCGGAAGCGCTGGCACGGGGCTGGGGCAGACGAGGTTCTCCCTGATCGCGCCCTCGTACAGCCAGATATCCTGAAGCACCATGCCAAACCGCCCGCGCAGCCCGTATCGGGACATCTTCCCATCGCCCTGTTTTGCTATCCTGACTGGCGTGAAGTCCCTGGTGAGAAAGTAGGGGAGGCTGAGAAAGGCATGGACCGCTATCTTGAGGCGACGCCCCTGCTTGACTTCCATGATCGCCGGATTCAGGGTCTTTTGGCGAGACGAGGCTGGCGGACCCTGTCCACGCCCACGTGCATGCGGGCCATCTACGACTTCGTGCGAGATGAGATCCTCTTTGGCTACAACGAGGATGACAACATCCCTGCTTCGCAGGTGCTTCTCGAGGGCTATGGTCAGTGCAACACCAAGGCCACCCTGTGCATGGCCCTGTTCCGGGCCTGTGGCATTCCCTGCAGGATCCATGGCTTCACGATCGACAAGCGCCTGCAAAAGGGCGTGATGATGGGCTTGGTTTACCGCAAGGCTCCCGCACACGTCTTGCACAGCTGGGTGGAAGCCTGCCTTGATGGGTGCTGGTACCAACTTGAGGGCCTGATATTGGACTCGGCCTACCTGCAGAAGCTCCAGGCGCGCTTTTCAGGTCATGGGGGACCGTTCTGCGGCTTCGGCGTCGCCACGGCAGACCTTCAGCATCCCCAGGTGGATTTCGACCTATGCGACACTTATATCCAGCGAGACGGCATAGACCAGGACTTCGGCCTGTACGACAGCCCGGACGACCTCTACGCCCACCATCGCCAGGCAATGAGCCCCCTGAAGCGCTGTGCCTACCAGCACCTGGGTCGTCGGCAGATGAACCGCAAGGTACGCCAGATCCGCGAGGGCTAGGGCAAATCGGGCAGCCTCTGGAGGACTTGTCGGCATCTTCGGGGCATGTTGCGAATCGTTTCGGTGCCGGATCGCCCACCAGCTTATTTGGCTGGTGGGCGCACGCCCGCCGCTTCTCCTCGGGCGCGACGTCCAAGCCGTACTCGGCGAAGAAGCGCGGCTGGAGCGAGAACCACACGCTCTCCGAGCCCACGAGGACGTCGTTCATGTCGAAGATGACGGTGCGAACGGTCGTGCCCGGGACCGCAGGCCGATCAGACGGAGCTTTCGAGGGGCTAGTAGTCGTAGGCATATCCTCCACGGTCCCCCCTCGTGTAGCTGCACGCGTACTCGATCGCCTGGCCGAGCGCGTCGTACGAGACGCACTCCAGAAGCAGCGCCGCCGATCCGGCCGCGACGCCCAGGAGGCCCGCGTCACGCCCTCCCAGCTCCACGATGTCGAGCTTCTCCTGCGTCTGCGCGACCATATGGCCGAGGTGCCTGTACGTCTCGTACAGGCTGAAGACCTGGATGTCCACGTCCTCCACGCCAGGTAGGATGGATAGCGGTACCAGCGTGTTCTCGATGGTCAGCGGCTCGGCGTCCACGCTGTTGAGACGGCGCAGGCTGTATAGCAGGTCGTCTGGCCTGATGCCGAAGAGCCACGCATAGTACTCACCCGCGCGACGCTTCCTGCGTGAGAGTACGCGCACCGACGGCTTGCGTCCTAGGATGCGGGCCGTCTCGCGGAAGCCGCCTCGTGAGGTGCCCTCCGGATCGAGCAGCCCCGGGGTCACGAAGGTGCCCTTGCCTTGGATGCGACGGACGCGGCCCTGGTCTACGAGTCCGTCGGTGGCATTACGAATCGTGAGCCGCGTCGTGCCGAACTCGGAGGCGAGGTCGTTCTCGGAGGGCAGCGCGGCACCCACGGCGTAGGCGCCGCGCTCGATACGCTCGGCGAGCGCACGTCGGACGCGTAGGTACGATGGCATATCTGTGTCGGGAGTCGAGACGGGTGCGTCCCCTTGGCCACCCCGGGCGATCGTGGTGCGGGCCCCCGCTATGACCTCAGCCATGCTGTGTTCACCTCCACATGCACGTCGTCCGTCTCGTCCTCGACGCTTGCGAAGCGGTAGCGACTTGGGAGAATCACGGACGTGACGTACTCCACCGTGACCCCGTCCTCGGTGCGTGCGAGGCTACGCTCGAAGAAGGCCGGCTCTCCGACGCGCGCCCCCAACACGTCGGCCTCACCCTCGTTGACCTGCGTGATGCTTACGCGCTGGTAGCCACGGACGGGTATGATGCCGTACTCTTCCTCGAGGACGGCGTAGAGGCTCTCTCGGCTGAAGTCGTGCCGATCGATGTCCGGGCAGAGCGCAACGTTGACGCGGGCCGTCTCAATGCCCACGGGCTCGTCGTCGGCTGTCCGCATCCGGCGCAGGACGAAGGTCGCGGCGCCGGCGGCAATCCCGAGGTGGTTGGCGACGCCTTCGTCGGAGGCCGTGATTCGGGCCTCCAGCACGCGCGAGCCAGGCCTCATGCCTGCCTCGCGAACCGTGTCGGAGAAGGACCCGGAGCATTGGAAGACGGACTGCGGCTTGCGAGCACAGACGTATGTGCCCGATCCCTGGCGACTCTCCAGCTCGTGCTGGCTCACGAGTATCGCGATGCCAGCCCGTAGGGCCGTGCGCGAGACGCCTAGCCGACGGCTCAATTCACGCTCGACGGGCAGACGGTCGCCTGCGCCAAGCTCCTGGCTGTGTATCAGCCACTCGATGCCCTCGACGGCACGGTCCTTGGGCGGTATGGCATACGGGTCTCGCACGTGCGGGCCTCCCTCCTTGTGGGGCGAGCGTCTCGGGTGCCGTTCCCATGGCATAGGGGTGCCTTTCGGTGGCGGCGTCCAGGGGTTCGCTTCGCCTTGCGTTACCCCAACCTTAGCAACTCTACCCTCCTGCAAGCCACGGGGAAGACGCCCCTCGACGCCTTCCCCGTGGCTTGGGCCTCCTCAGAGGTACGGCATGAACCGGAGGATGTCGTTCGTCTTGGACGGCACGAGGTCCTCGGTCTCGGCCACTAGGGGCAGCTCGTCCCACGACCCCTTCTCCTCTGTCGCCCGGTAGGCGATGATCTGGAAGAAGGGCAGCAGGTAGAGCGGTAACAGAAGCGGGTCAGCGGGACGCTCCTCCGGGAGAGGGAAGACGTTGCCGTCCGTACCGGCAGCCCCGTCCGTCGCGGTGGCGGTGAGCAGGAATGCGTGGTCGGTCACGTGGCGGCAGGCCCGGTACAGGGCCACCATGCGCTCGTGGCCCCGTGCGAGGTCGTCTACCAGAAAGACGGTGTATGCGGGCGTCATCTGGAGGTTAGGACCATGGTTGAACTCCTCGGCCTCATAGGCGAAGGCCGGGACCTTGACCGTCTCGCCGAGCTTGAGCGCACCCTCCAGCGCGACGCCCCAGGCCTGGTCGAAGCCGAGCACGTAGCACGGACCCATGCCCAACAAGTCGCGACGGTGTGTCCGGTAGAACTTGTCTGCGCTGGCCTGCAGGGCGCGATGGGCCTCAGGTACGAGCCTCATCTGAGCGAGGGTCGCGTCCCGTTCCCCGTTCCCCATCCGTCCGGTGGCCACGGCTGCGTCAAGTGCGAAGAGCATCAGGTACTGCGCGAGCGTCACGACCCCCTTCGTGACGTAGCCCACCTGCTCCTCTCCGCAGCCGAAGTCGAAGACGGCATCCGCATGGCTGTGCACCTCCGCCTCAGGGTTCGCCGTGAGGGCGAGGGCGGGGGCGCCCGTCCCCCGCAGACGGTCCAACACGGCGAGGGCGTTCGTCGAGCAACCCGATTGGGTCACGACCAGGTGGAAGGTGCCGCGCACGGGGAAGGTTTCGGAGACGAGGCACGTCCCTGGTGTGGACACCGTCACGCGCGCTCCCAGCGCCCGTCGCATCAGCGGTGCCGCGCACTCCGCCGCGTTGCGGCTTGACCCGCAGGCCACGAGCACCACGTTTCCGGTTGACGTCCCGTCGGATGACTCGGCGACGTAGCGCGCGACGAGCGGGCCGCACAACGTCTCGTGGTTGGTGAGAGCGCACTCGAGAGCCTCGGGAGACTCATGCACGTAGTCGAGCATCGTCGGGTGCTTCTCGGTAGTCATAATCTGGACCTCCCATGCTTCTTCTGGGCGTTCCTCCTGATCGACGAGGCCTTGTCGGCTGAGCTGCCGCCGTCGGGTGCCGCGCCGTGTTCGGTGCTCCTCTCGCTGACCGCCGTCCGTGCGCTCACGATCATCGCGTCGAAGGTCTCCTTGACGTGGTCGGCGGCGGCTCTGAGCTCGTGGTACACCGGTGAGGAGCGTCGTGTGGGACGCGTGATGTAGGGCAGCTGAATCGTCACGTCGGCTCCATGCACCGCGATGACGACGCCGAGCGAGAAGCACCTGTCGCCACGTTTGGACGCGTTCGCCTGCGAGTAGCGCATCGGGTTTGCCACAAGCGAGGCGAGACTACCCTCGCGCTCTATCCGGGTGCGCTCCGCGGCACCGTCGTCGTCCGCCACGCGGCACGCAAGGACGTCCTCGAAGGAGTAGATGCGCGGTGACGCCCCAGACAGGCGCACCGCCCAGCGGTGATGCCCTCGGTCGAGGTAGATGCTGGGGGCAGGTACGAGCGCGGGCGGCTCGTAGAGCACCTCATCTACGGTGAAGTTGGTTCCCGCGAAGAAGCGCTGCGGGTCCTTGCCGCCGAATGCCGCCATAGGCATTCCCTCCCTCCTGACGCACGGCGCATGCATGCGCCGTGCGCGTATGTCGTGCGACGAACTAGATAGGTAAGAAAAACCTCATACCAATCTGCTCATATTGTGCCATAGAATGACTTGTTGAAATTTAAGACCATTTACCGATGGTGGACTGCCGTTCACCCAGGAAGGATCCGTTCCCAGGAATTGGTCTGAAAAAGGCATTATCTTATCAAGTCAAGATCACAGATTGGTATGAAAAAGACAAAACTTGACTCTGAAGGGAGCATATACGATGGCAGTGACCGAGAATGTGGAGATCATGCACTTCGACCAGGAGGGATACTTGGCCGGTGGTGCTGCGGCAGCGGCCGCCGGTGACGTGATGGAGGGCTTTGCCGACCGCGTGGCGGCTGAGGGCTACGACGCGATCTTCCTGCTGGGAGTCGGCGGGACCTGGGACGAGTTCATGCAGCTCGAGTACTTCATGAATAAATACGGTGACAAGGACCTGGAGTGCTACCTCATCCACGCCGCTGAGTTCAACGTGTCCGGCCATAGGCGCATGACCAACCGATCGGTCGTGCTTACCGCCTCGGAGTCTGGGACCACCCCCGAGGTGCTCGAGGCCGTGCGCAAGCTCAAGGACATGGGCGTCCGGGTGTTTGCCATGACCAAGCCCGACGGCAAGATCGGCCAGGCTGTGGGCGCCGAGAACTGCCTCGACATGGCGTCAGACCATGCCGACGGCGGCTGCGAGATGGGCTACTACCTCGCGGACCGCTTTGGCCTCAAGCTCCTCAACCTGCGCGGCTGCTTCCCCAAGTACCACGAGTTCGTCGAGCAGACTCGTGGCATCTGGCCCGCCTTCCTCGACATTCGCAAGCAGTTCGAGCCCAAGGCCGAGGCGTTCGCTCGCTCGTACGCACTCGCGCCGTACACGATGTTCATCGGTTCCGGCGCCCTTTGGGGCGAGACGATCCTCTTCGCGATGTGCATCCTCGAGGAGATGCAGTGGAAGCGCACGCGCTACATCAGCTCGGCGGACTTCTTTCACGGGACTCTGGAGCTCGTCGAGCCGGGCGTGCCCGTCGTACTCTTCAAGGGCGAGGACGAGTGCCGCAAGCTCGACGACCGTGTCGAGGCCTTCCTAAAGACCGGTCGCACCGGTGACGCCGACGTCACCGTCATCGACACGGCCGAGTATGCGCTGCCCGGTCTTGACCCGGACTTCCGTCCGCTGCTGAGCCCCTGGATTCTTTCCTCGATCATCACGGACCGTCTCTCGGCTTACTACGAGCTCGTCACGAAGCACAACCTCGACTACCGCCGCTACTACCACCAGTTCGACTACTAACGATGGGTGGGAGGGACCGTCTCTCCCAGCGAGGCGGTCCCTCTTCCGGCTTTGGGAGGGGGTCCATATGCCAGCTCGCCTTGCGGCCATGAATTGCTCACATCGCTTCTTTGACCTGGAAGAGTTCTTTGCGAGTGCTGACGCCGCGGGCTTCGAGGGTGTGGAGCTCTGGACCGGCCCGATGCACTTCTTCATGGATGCACACGGGTACGATCCCGTCTCGCGCCTCGTGGGTCTGGAGAGGCGCTATGATCTCCCGATCATTGGGGTCTGCCCTGAACAGGCTAACCCCAAGCCGCACAATATCGCCGTGCGCGGTGAGACGGGACGGGCCCGCACGCTTGCGTACTTCACAAATGCGCTCGAGGTGGCTCGCGAGCTAGGTGCGAGCCAGGTCGTCGTCACGAGCGGTTGGGGCTACCTTAACGAGCCAGTTGAGGTCGCCTGGGAGCGCAGCGTGACAATGCTCAGTGCCATAGCGCGGCGCGCCGAGGCGATAGGCGTACCGCTTGCGATTGAGGCGCTCCAACCCGACGAGTCCAACCTCGCGCATACGGCTGCCGACCTTTTGCGCCTCGTGGCCGAGGTGGACTCGCCCGCCCTCGGTGTCTGCCTTGACCTGGGCGCGATGGCCGTTGCTGGTGACACGATCGAGGGCTACTTCGCGACCTTCGCCGGCCGCATCATCCACGTGCACTTCGTTGACGTGGGGCACGGTATGACGCACCTCGCCTGGGGCGACGGCGAGAGGGACATGACCTCCGACCTCGCTGCACTTGCGCGCTGTGGCTACGAGGGGTGGCTCTCGTCCGAGACGGTGGACCCCGAGCGTTTCGCAGGTCCGGCTGCCGCCGACGCCCAGACTATGGCCGCGTTCCGTACGGCCCAGGAACAGCTTCGAAGGGGGGTGAGGCATCTGTGAGACAGATCGTCATCGCAACCCACACGCACCTCGCGGCGGGACTGGCTGAGGCTGTGACGTTCCTCGCGGGAGAGCACGGCAACGTCCGCGTTCTCAATCTCTTTGTCGACGGCGAGGACGATGTGGCGGCAGCGGCCCGGCGCGTCATCGACCAGACGCCCTCAGGCGACGACCTCGTCGTCTGTACGGACCTGCTCGGTGGCTCGGTCAACAACGAGTTCGCCAAGCTCGCTCAGATCGACCCGCGCATCCTGCTTGTTACGAACGCAAACCTGCCTGTCGTTCTACAGCTCGTGCTTGCTGCCGGTGACGAGCCCACCGTCGAGCTCGTCCGACAGGTTGTGAGCGCCGAGGAGTCGAGGCCCGTCCTCGTGAATGACCTCCTGGTCGCCGAGTCGGACGGTGAGGACGAGTTCTAGCGGGACGACGCCGACCTATGCGACACGCACCGCCAGCATGTCACGTACACGCATCCCTGGGGAGGGAGCACAATGATTCTACTCACTCGTGTGGACCACCGGCTGCTCCACGGTCAGGTGGCCGTTTCGTGGGTCAACGGTCTCAAGGCCAACTGCGTCTTCGTCGTGGGCGATCACGTCGCCAACGACCCTGTGTGGAAGACGACGCTCAGGCTGGGCAAGCCTGCTGGTTGCAAGCTCGTGGTCAAGGACATGGCCCGTGCAATCGAGTCGTTGAAGTCGGGCGTCACCGACAAGTACCGGATGATCATCTGCGTCGGATCGATCGCCGAGGCCAAGCAGCTCGCCGAGGGCTACCAGAAGATCCGCTCGATCAACCTCGGCAACACCAAGGAGAGCCCCACCACCCGAACGCTCACGAAGCAGGTCTTCGTGGAGCCGGATGAGGAGCAAATGCTGCGCGATATGGCGGCCGACGGCATCGAGCTGGAGTACCGCGCCCTCGCCGACGATCCCAAAGTCGACGTCGCAAAGCTTCTCGATGAGTAGGGAGTTACGTGTGGGAGGGCATCGCGCAAGCACGATGCGCGACGTCCGACTCGTGCGAGGATCGCAGGTCATGCAACACACAGAACGGAGGAGGCAATGCTTGGCACATCTTTGATGCTGGGAATCGTATACTGGACCTTTGCGTACTTCGATTACCAACTTGGCACGCTCTACGCCTTCAGGCCCATCGTGGTCGCCCCAGTCGTTGGGGCCTTGCTCGGTGACGTCCAGACGGGCCTGGCCATTGGGGCGAGCTTGGAGCTGCTCTTCATGGGGTCGGTCTCGATTGGCGCCTATGTTCCGCCCGACGCCACGGCGTCAGCCGTCCTCTGCACCGCGTACGTGATCCTCACCGGTATCGAGCCCGCGGTGGCCGTCGGTCTCGCGATGCCCGTGGGGACGTTGCTCGGTGCCCTCGAGAACCTTCTCCAGCCGCTCCAGAACTGGCTGCTCGCCTTCATCCCCAAGTTCGCGCGGGAGGGCGCCAGCCGCAAGATTATGGCTCTGCACTGGGCAGTCGGCTTGGTTACTGCCCCAATCTACATTGCTGCCATCACAGCCTCCGTCTACTTTGGGTCGGACGCCGTCAACTGGCTCGTGGAGGTCATCCCCGCCTTCGTGCTCGACGGCTTTGCCTGCGCGGCAAACATTCTGCCCGTCATGGGCTTCGCGATGCTCGCCCGCATGATCCTGACGAAGCAGCTCGTCCCGTTCTACTTCCTGGGCTTCCTACTCACTGCCTACCTCAACGTCCCAGTACTTGGCGTGGCGCTGCTCGCGATCATCATCGCGATCGAGAAGCTCGACCTGTTCAACAACAACCCTGAGCCCGCGCTCGCCGTAGAGGGGGATGACGACGATGACTTCTGATCGCAAGAGTGACTTCGGCATCACCAAGAATGACTTGGTCAAGACCTCGCTCAACGTTGGCTCGCTGGGCATGGAGTTCTCTTGGACCTACGTCAACCAGATGGGCCTCGCCTTCTGCGTGATGATCATGAACTGCCTGAAGAAGATCTGGGGTGAGGGCACCGAGGGATACAAACAGGCCCTCGAGCGCAACGCGGCCTTCTTCAACATCACGGTGCAGCTCGCGCCCTTCGTCGGCGGGATCACGATTGCGATGGAAGAGGGCGTCGCCAAGGGCAAGGTCGACCCGAAGGCCATCAATGACGTTAAGGCCGCCCTCATGGGGCCGCTCTCCGGCATCGGCGACTCGATTTTCCTCACGACTCTTCGTGTGATTGCCGCTGGCGTGGGCATCTCGATGTGTCAGGCCGGCAACCTCGCCGGTCCCCTCGTCTTCCTGCTCATCTACAACATTCCGGCGTTCTGGCTGCGTGTGGTGGGCATCCGGTACGGCTACGAGATGGGTACGAGCCTGCTCGACCGGGCCGAGAAGTCTGGCATCATGGAGAAGGTCTTGGCCGCTGCGGGTATCGTCGGCATCATGGTCATCGGTTCGATGACCAAGGACATGTTCGGGGCTGAGCTTGCAATCGGGTTCGGTGCTGGCGACGACGCCACCACGCTCCAGGCGGTGCTCGACGGCATTATGCCCGGTATGGTGGGCCTCGGTTTCATGTGGCTCTACTACTGGCTGCTCGGCAAGAAGATCAGCCCCTCCGTGCTGGTTCTCGGCACGATGCTCCTGGGCGTCATCCTGGTCTACTTCGGGATTATGGCCTAGCCATGCCGTTCTCGTCCGCGCGCTCGCTGGCGCGCGGACGAACTCGTGGGCACAGGATGCCCTCCCAGGGAAGAGGCGGTGCTCCGTGGGCACGTCCGTGGCGTGCCGCCCTCGTCTCTCCAACCCAAAGACATTAGCGAGCGGAGTGAACAATGGACAAAAAGAATGGCAGCAGGTTGCCGTGGCTCGTGATCGCGATCATGTCCGCAATCGTTGCGATCATGTGCGCTGTCGGTCAACCTGGGGCAGGCGCCGAGGATGACGAGGGCATCTGGGACCTGCACCGGGCCTATGGTGACCTCTACGTCAATCTTGGCGACACGGTGACCTTCGCGGTGGATGTGGTGGACTACGACACAGCCGAGGTCATCGGAGACAACGCAACGGAGGTGATCGCCGAGTCCGCAGACGCCGAGGGCGAGGGCGATCAGGCCGCCGAGGGGGAGTCTGAGGCTGAGCCCCGCGAGCAGTCCGAGGACGGCAAGGGTGACGGTGAGGAGAAGCCCGAGGACGGGGAGATCGACCTCTCGCAGTTCAAGTTCCAGTGGTATTGGTGCCAGCATAACGACGAGACCGGCGAGATCATGTACGAACCCATTGAGGGCGCGAACGAACCCACGTACACGATTGACCGCGTGAGCGAGGTCGACCTCTACGACAACAACGAGCTCGAGTTCGTCTGTGCCCTCTTCCCGGCGGATGCGACGGACCTCTCCTACGGCAACCGCATCAACGTGTCATCCATCTGGTTCTCCCTGTCGCTGATGCCGGACGACTACGTGCAGACCGGAACCACCCAGCACGTAACCGTCAACCCCGAGGGTCAGGACTCCAAGGGCGGCTACGTGGCCTTCGTGACCAACGAGGCCGGGACCTTCGACTTCCAGGTCTCGGGCGTCTCCGACGCCGCTACGTCACCGAGCGTCTACGTCGCCGCCATACAGGGCGACTGCGTGGTTGCTGAGTACGAGTCCGACAAGACGAGCTTCTCGCTTGCGTGCGACCCGGCCTACACCTACGTGATCAGCTGGTCCGCCGACGCTACGAAGCCCGTGAGCTTCGACTACACGATCTCCGGCGAGGCGAGCGAGCCCGCGTACGTGGACCTCAACGAGTCGCTCGAGCCGACGGACGAAGGCCTCAACGTCTACGTGGACGCCGTGACGCTGCGTGAGGACGGCGAGTACCAACTCACCGTCGCGAACCCATGGGTGGACGCCGACTACTCGATTGACAACGAGTCCGTGGCTACCGTCTCGGATGACGGTAAGATTTGGGCTGTGGGACCCGGTGAGGCCACCATCACGGTCACACAGGGTGACGAGACGGCAGCCGTCGCCGTAAACGTGGGATAACGCGCGGTTCCCACACCACGAATGGCGAGGCGCCTCCGGGAATTGTGTTCCGGGGGCGCTGACGGTAGGGGGCGTTCTCCTCGACCGTCCGGGCGGTCTCCCTCGTGGCGATCGCATAGGCGTTGTCGGTCGTGAACACCTGGTGCGATTCTATGCGCTTCTTAAATTTCATACAGATAGAGAGCCGCTCCGCTGCGAACGTGATGCTGCCAGCATCGGTCACCGGACGCGACGCCTGTCTCGGTGAGTACGTCCCGGCTAACCGAGTGCCTGGCCGCCAGCGCGTCGAAGGACTTGTCGCGTCGGCTCTCTGCCACCTTCCTCAGAGACTCCAAATGTCATTTGGCCGTCACACCGACCGTCAAAGCAATTATCGATCAAGTGAAAAAGCGGCAAAATCGAGACGCAGCCCTTTCTCGGAGATGCAGCGGGGATGGGTTGAGCGCGCGGTAGGATGTTCCCCACCAAGTATTAGGAAGGCACGAGCAACAGCCAATCGCCCGCGACGATCCTGAGCTCTTCTCTACCGAACGGGAGAATCAGTGCTTCGATCGAAAGAGCTCCCGCAAGGACGAGAAGGAAGCTGCCAGTTTGGCGGCATCACCTTTCAGCTATGGCAGGGAAAAGTTTCACGAATGGCAAAGGCATGCCGACCAGCTAGCCCTACCGTTGCGGTTGCAGTTACCAACTGACGATCGCATAGGAGGCCGGAAGGATGATCGGCATGCCAATGATAAGAATATAAGGGAGATGTCCCGCAAGTGGCTGTCCAACGCGGAAATCCATCGCGGGACGGGGATCTCGCAGCCGACGACTCGCAAGCATATCGCGATGGACGACTTCTCGTCCCAGGTGTCCAGGGCCCAAGGGCACCCCTCGGTGCTCGACCTGTACAAGCCCTTTGTCGACAGTATTCTGATGGAGGACCGGCGCGCCCACGCGCATCGTCGACAGGAAAGCCTACATATCAGACGCGGCCCCGCCCCCTACGCCCGCCTCCTCGAGAGCGCCAGCGCGGCCGCGGCGCCGATCAGGCAGACCCCCGCGGCCGTCGCCGCCAGGGCGCCCCGGCCCCCGGCCCTGGGCATGGAGACGTTCGGGTAGTTGGGCAGCGCGAGGGCGCCGGCGCCGGGCCCGGGCCTGAACGCCGGCGGCATGTCGCCGGCGGGCGAGGCGTGGGCGGTGATCCTGACCCTCGGGTCGGCCCTGGGGTCGACCTCCACGAGCCACTGCCCGTAGGGGGCCGCGAGCCCCGCGGGCGCCTCGGTCTCGGCGAGCATCCAGGCGCCCGCCGGCAGCTCCCCGAAGTCCACGGTCCCGTCGGGGCCCGAGACGGCGCGCCTGAAGGGCGACGAGACCACCCAGCAGCCCGCGGCCTCCGAGGCGGCCGAGGCCAGCGGCCACAGGGAGTGGTCGCAGCCCGCCGGGCAGGCGTAGAGCTCGAAGGCGGCGCCGGCCAGCGGCGCGCCGTCCCTGTCGACCTTCACGAAGGAGAAGGGGGCCTGGGAGGCGCGTCCTCGAAGGAGAGCTCCACGACGGCGCCGGCGGCGGCGAAGGCGTCGCCCGCCACCGTCTGGTCGGGGGCGGCCTCGTATCCCGCCGGGACCCGGGTCTCGGAGACCGTGTAGGCGTCGGAGGCCCTGCCGTAGGGGACGTTGGCGATGGTGTAGGTGCCGTCGCCGTTGTCGGCGGACGTCAGCGAGAAGGCGCCGTGGACGCTGGAGGTTCCCGAGCACGTGAACTCGGCGCCCGCCAGGGGCTCGCCCGTCGACGCGTCGGCCTTCTTGATGGTGACGGTGCCGGTGACAGGGGTGTAGTACGCTTCTACGAACCCATCGGCGTTTAGACTGTTTATGTAGAAGGAGTTGTTTGAGGAATTGAACGTGCTGTTTATCGTCGCGCCATTGTAGGTGACATCGGAACGGTAGAACCCCTCCGATGGGACCGCGTTCAACGGAACCGCTTTCCCGTTCCCTGCATACCTCGTCAGATACCCGGTGGATGCCGCCGCTCCCACAGACCAGCTCAACCACGCTTGATCTGCGTAGTCGTGGATCTGGATGCCGCCACCTGTCGAACCGAGCACCCATCCGGAAAGGGTGCCGTTGTTGTAGGCCCTGTAATACGGCGCTGCTTTGATCGCAACGGCCTTCGTTATCAACCCGCCCCCGTGAGCGCCGGAGGCGCGGAACCTCTCTATGACATGGGAGCCCGCCAGCATGGAGAAGCAGTTTGCGGCGGCGCCGTACTGGGCGGTCGTCGCCGGGGAGTTTTGGGAGGCCCGTATCCACAGTCCGTTCGCGTCGGGCGTCGCGCTTGACCCCGCTATGTCCACGGCGACCCCCGACGTCCGGGGGATGTATGCCTTAGACTGCGCTCCGTAATCTATGACGAAGCCCTCGCAATAGGCACCCGCAAATGTGGACGTTGCGTAGGACACCGCGTCGGGGCCGTCGATCTCGTTCTGCTGCCAGATTAACTTGGATCCTACATGCTCGGTGCCGTCCTTATTCAAGACCTGCATATCGACTTTCGTTTGAATCCCTATTCCGGAATTCATCGGCCTCCCGGTGCCGTTCCAGGCGAACAGGCAGGGGGCGTGTCCGTTCCAGACAAACGTCTGCGTGGGATAGCTGCTTACCAGCGCGTCATTTATCACGAAGTCTTCGATCGTCAGCTGGATTCTCACATCTCCGTGCGACCCGTCTGAAAACTCTGCGGCATCGTAGAAGAGCAGGGTAGCCGTCGCGTTCGGCGAGGCGTTCTGGGTGATCGGCGCCGTCCAGCAAATTGCATGCACCGTGTCTCCCTGGCCTGTGATATCGGAGGTTGAAAGAACCAGGTTTGGATTTGAAGACGCGAAGGAATACGTGCTGCCGCTCGGTCCATGCGTTGCCGTGTTTATCTTGCCCGGATCGATCCTCGCATCGGTGAACGCGAAAGACGACATGTAATCGTCGTGGTTCCCTGCCACCACGACCTTGCTCCCGCCATTGTTTATCGTCGCGTCGGTCACCCTGATCTCGACCACGTCGCCGTCCGGGAACGTGCAGGAGAGCCTCTCCTCGGTGGAGAAGGGCGCGAGCGACGCCAGCCTCCAGTCGTCCCCCTCCCGCCCCACGGAAAGGAGGGCCGGGTCGCTGAACTCGCAGGAGACGACGTCGGAGGCCTCGCGGCCCACCGACAGGCGGGAGAAGACCTCGGAGAGCAGGACCGAGGACTCGCCGGCGATGGAGAACGTCCCTCCGTCGAAGCGGAAGTCCACCGTCCAGGTCACCGCGCAGGTCGGGAAGGCCTTGCGGGGAGAGACGAGGCGTTCCGCATGACAGTCCGTCGATAGCCTTTTCAGCAATACTATTATGTTTCCGTTATACTATTGGCATGACGAAGTTCGATGACATATACGAGGAGGCAGTCGATAGCCACGGGCTCATCACGTCCGCGCGCGCGGCGGAGCTCGGCGTCACCAATAACGAGCTCGTGCAATACGCGAGGCGCGGACGCCTCGAGAGGGTCGGTCACGGGCTCTACCGTCTGGCAAGGCGCGTTCCGGAGGACAATGATCCCTACGCGCTCGCGGTCGCTCTCGCCGGGCCTGGGGCGTATCTTTTCGGCGAATCCGTGATCGCTATGCTCGGCCTTGCGCCCACCAACCCGAGCCGCCTCCATGTTGCCGTTCCTGGGCGCATCCGCAGAAGGCTTCCTGACGGGCTCGTCGTGGAACGCGGGGACGGGATGGGGACGACGGCCTACGACGGCATATCCTCTCAGACAGCCGAAGCTGCCATACGGGCCTGCAGGGGCAGGATGATGCCCGAGAGGCTCGTGCAGGCGGCGGGGGCCGCTAGGCGCGAGGGCTACGTCGATGAGGTGGAGTACGGCAGGCTGATAGAAGAAGTCGAGGGGTCATGAAGAAGCCGAACAGCAGGAGGAACCTCGACGTTGCCATAGAGAGGGCGTTCGGGCGCGGTCGCTCGTTCACGAGGGCCCGAGCTACCATCGCGAACGTCATAGTCGGCCAGATGCTTCCCGACGGTGCCGTGAAGGGTGGCAGCTCCATAAAGCTCCGCCTCGGCGAGGGCGCCACACGCTACACCACCGATCTCGACGTCGCGAGGGCGTCAGATCTGGAGGACTGGATCGCACGCCTCCGGAGCTCGCTTGCCGAAGGCTGGGAGGGCTTCACCGGCCGCGTCGTGACACGCGAACCGGCGTCGCCCGAGGGGGTGCCTGCAGCCTACGTCATGCAACCGTTTGCCGTAAAGCTCGACTACAACGGCAAGCCCTGGGTAACCGTCGACCTTGAAGTCGGCCACAACGAGATAGGGGATGCCGACGAACCTGACCTCTGCCTTCCCCGCTTCGTCGTGGAGATGTTCGAGTCCATCGGGCTGCCCAGCCCCGGTCCCGTTCCCCTCATGCCTGTTTCCCACCAGATAGCCCAGAAACTCCACGGGCTGAGCGAGCCCGGCAGCAGACGCGCGCACGACCTCATCGATCTGCAACTGCTCGTGGCAGGGTGCGACGTCGATTACGCGAAGACCCGCTCTGTCTGTGAGCGCCTCTTCGCCTATCGCCAGATGCAATCCTGGCCACCGAAGATCGATGGAAGTGCCGATTGGAACGACCTGTACCGTGAGCAGTCAGGCGAGCTCGACGTCGTCGATGATGTCGAGCTCGCAGTGACATACATGACCATATAGGCGGGAAGGTGAGCCACTTTGCCCGAGACGTGCACATTCGCCTCGCAGAGCACGACGGCCTGATCGATGCGGTAGTTCTCTACCTTCATCACATTATCCAGGGCGCTGTGTCTCTTGTAGGTCTTGCCGCTTTTCACTTCGATAGGCAGCACATGGCAGCCTTTACGCTCCGTCACGAAGTCGAGCTCCCCGACCCCTTTCTTCCTGAAGAAGCGAAGTCGGTGTCCATGGGCCTTGAGCTCCTGCGCGATGGCGTTCTCATAAATCGATCCATAGTTGACGCCCAGGTTGTCGCTGACGATGCCCTTTGGTACCTCCATGCCGCACATGGCGCTGAGCAGGCCCACGTCGTTGGCGAACAATTTGAAGAAGGCACGGTTTTCCGCCATCTTGAGGGGATGGCGGGGTTTTGTCACGTTGACGACTGCGTTGGCCACGCCGGCATCCACGATCCACATGAAGTCTTCTTGGTAGCGCTCGTAGGTGCCCTTGGGAGCCAGGGCTGAGAAGTTGAACCTCTTCGACTGGGAGTCCAGCTGGGAGGGAATCTGATCGAAGATCTCGCGGATCACCAGCCTGCGTGAGCGGGCGTACTTGGATATATCGGCGCGGTAGAGCCTGACGATGTCGTCCTGGACCTTCTTCACTTCGGCGATGCTGTCGGTCTCCAGGAAGCGCGTCACTGCCGCCGGCATGCCACCCACCATGAGGTAGAGATGGAAGAGGGATAGCATTCGTTGATGAACGGGTTCTATGACGGGCCGGGACTCCGCGAAGCAGTCCCGCGCATGGCATAGGGCCTCCTTCCTATATTGTGAGGGGCGGGTGGCCCGGAAGCCGGGGCATGGACTTGGGCGAGGCCATGCAGATTCCGGTGGATTATCTGAGGAACGTGCCGGACGATATGGAAAGAAGCGATGGCAAGAAGAGGGATGCGAGGAAGGTCCAGTCGCTTTTGCGGGCGTTGGGGCGCGCGGAGAGCAACATGACTTCGATGAGGTCGTTGCAGAGGGACATGGAGGAATACGCCGAAGACCGCGACGCTGCATATGAGGCTTCCGTCAACATGATCGCCGACTACCTCGATTGCTTCACAAGGTCGGGTTCAACCAGGTTGAGGCCGCCGCGGCGGAGCTGCTGGCCCTCAGGAAAAAATTCAATGCGGAGACGGGGTCGAGCCCCTCGTTCCTATGCGTCATCTGCGGAATGTCAAATGCGGCATTCAGGAGGCCCGACGGGGTCATCGTGGTGCCGATTACATCGCTTGGCACATAGTTCCGGATGTCCGACATGTCGAACAATATGAAGCCAAGACGCCGAAGAGCGACCGTTCTCCCAGGTGATCGACTGTCGTGACGTCGCGGTGAGGTCGGATGTAGTCGCGCCGTGCGGCCCGCCCCGCCTGTCAGCGCAGCTCGACGGCTCGGACCGGATCGTCCGAGAACGCGACGCGCGCGAGCTTGCGGAACGTGCGGGGAGGCGTTCCGACGCGCTTCGAGAACAGCGCCGAGAAGCTCGTCGCGCGCGCGAAGCCGCACATGCGCGCGATCTGGCCGACGCTCAGTTCGCTCGAGGCGAGCAGCCGCTTCGCCCGCTCGACGCGCTCTGTCGCGATGAACTCGGTGGTGGTGGTCCCGGTCAGCTGCCGGAAGAGCCGTTTGAACTTGGTCGTGCCCATCTGCGCCATGTCGGCGAGCTCCCCGAGACGGGGCGGGGCGTCGATGTTGGCCCGGATGTGGTCGGCCACGAGCACGATCGCCCGGCGGTCCCCGTCGTCGACCGCCTCGGAAAAACGGTCCTCCATGGCCAGCATACGCCCCATCACCTCGTTCGCGATACCCGCGAAAAGCAGTTCGGCCGCCCTGCCGTGCGCCTCGGTGCCGCCGATCGCCTCGAGCAGGCGCGGAATCTGCGGGTCCCACATGCCCTCGCCGCGCATTGCGCCAAGGCATGCGGAAAGGTGGGCCAACGACTCGGAGCACCCGCTGCCGAACGCCTTCTCGAAATACCCGTCGTAGTACTCGATCTCGGTGTAGGCGACGTGCGTGCCCGTCGGCATCACGACGCGACCGGTGCGAGGCCTGGTCTCCAGGAACGCCATGACCTGCGCTGGCGGGAAGATGCCGGCGCTCTCGTGGCGAATCGCGAAGTAGTTGGTGAAATCGAATGCGAATGGAACTCGTTTGAGCAGCCTGAAGTCGCAGCTTGCCACGACGAGGTCTCGATCGAGCGACCACGCGTGGTACCAGCCCTCAGAAGCCTCCCCGTCGCCCGCGAAGAACACGCCGCAGCCTCGTGGGTTCTCGTGCGAGGGGACGAGCCCGACATTCGCCAGAGGGGCGGTAAAGAGCGAGCCAGCCCAGGATCCGCCGGGGACGTCGGGGTCGGACATTTGCGATCGGACGCGATGCATGCCCGTAGAGTCCTTTTCCTCCGAGAGCCTCGTCAGCGACAGTTAGCGATAGCTAACATCCTCATGATACACCCAATGGGCCACGCGGAGAGCGAAAGGGCGACAAGTGGCTTTGACCGACGACAACGGACTCTGCAGCCGTCTCGACGTGCGCACCAAGCTTGCGGTGCTCCTTGCGCTCATCGTCACCGGCGCGTTCGTCAAAGACTTCGCGTGGGGCAGCATGGTCTTCGCCTTCGCGTGCATGCTGACCTTCGCGATTGGGCGGAGGAAGATGGCGCTGTCGTTCGCGGCAAGCTATGTGCTCATCATGCTCGTCTTCTGGGTCACCTTGTCCTTGCCGCGGAGCGTGTCGGGGGCCATGGGCTCGGCCGTCCTGCTGGCGCGCACGTGCATGCCGGTATTCCTGTTCGCCGCAGCGTTCGTGTCGTCGACCAAGATCGGAGACCTCACGGCGGCGCTGTATGGTCTGCGCCTGCCGCGCGCTTTGGTGGTGCCGCTCGCGGTGTGCGTCCGTTTCTTCCCGACGCTCGGCCAGGAGGCCGGCGCCGTGCTCACCTCGATGCACCTGCGCGGGCTGGGCCTTTCGCCGCGCAACGTCGTCGCGCACCCGGTTCTCACGTTCGAATCGCTGCTGGTGCCCCTCATGCTGCGCTGCGCGAAGATAGCCGACGAGCTCGCGGCGTCGGCGGTGGCGCGCGGCATCGACCGGCCGGGCCTCCGCACGTCGTACAGCCCCATCCGCATCACGGCGGCCGACGTCGCCGTGCTGGCGAGCACCGTCGCCTGGTGCGCCGGCGTCGCCGCCGCCAAAGCGTATTTCGAAGGCGGCCTGGTCGTATGAGCGTGCCGGTCATCGAGTTCGAGGGCGTGTCGTTCACGTATGCAGGCGCCGACGAGGCCTCGGTGAAGAAGGTCTCGCTTGCGGTCGAGGCAGGGGAGTGCGTGGTCCTGTGCGGGCGCTCGGGCTGCGGCAAGACCACCCTGACCCGCCTTGCCAACGGGCTGGCCGGCGGCTTTTGGGAGGGAAGGCGTACAGGCGCGGTGCGCGTCGAAGGGCGAAACGTCGACGAATTCGAAGAATGGCAGCTCGCCGAGCATATAGGCAGCGTGTTTCAGAACCCCCGCACGCAGTTCTTCAACCTCGACACGACGGGCGAGATCGCCTTCGCCCTCGAGAACCTGGGCGTCCCGCGCGACGAGATGCATGCGCGCGTGGCACGCGTGGCAGACGAGCTGGGTGCGACCGACCTGCTCGATCGCTCGATCTTCAAGCTCTCGGGCGGCCAGATGCAGTCGATCGCCTTCGCAAGCGTTTCGGTCTGCGAGCCAAGGGCCTACGTGCTCGACGAGCCGTCGAGCAACCTGGATCCCGTCGGCATGGAGCGGCTCGCTGCACTCATCGCCAAGGCGAAGGCCGCGGGTTCCGCGGTGCTTGTCGCCGAGCATCGCCTGGCCTACCTCTCAGATGCCGCCGACACGTACGTCCTCATCGAAGAGGGTCGGGTCGCGCACGCATGGACCCCGAGCGAGTTCGAAGCGCTCTCTGCCCTGGAACGCACCCGTATGGGCCTGCGCTCGCCGGCACCGCCGCGCACGGCCGATCTCGTCGCACGGCTTCGCATCGGTGCGACGTCGGCGTTTCCGGCACTTGAGGCGCGCGGCGTCGTCGCGGAGTACGACCGCGACGACGAGGTGCTGCGCAACGTGACCGCGGGCTTCGAGGCCGGGCACGTCACCGGCGTCGTAGCGCCGAACGGGACGGGCAAGTCCACGCTGTTCAAATGCCTGGCCGGCGTGCACCCCGAGGTGCTGGGGCACGTGCGCATCGACGGGGCCGTTACGATTCCCAGGAAGCGCGCGGACAATGTCTTCCTAGTAATGCAGGACCCCGACTATCAGCTGTTCAGACCGACGGTTCGCGACGAGCTCACGACGCTTCCCCGCGTCGAGGGCGGCATCGACCCTGCACGCGCCGACGCGATGCTCGAGCGATTCGGGCTGGCTTCGGTTGCGGATCGCCATCCCGCCTCGCTTTCGGGCGGTCAGAAGCAGCGCGTCGCATGCGCCTTGGCTGCGCTCTCGGACGCCCGCGCGCTGCTGTTCGACGAGCCGACGAGCGGCCTTGACCTGGACAACATGCGCCGACTTGCGCGAACCATGCGCGAGCTGGCGGACGAAGGCCGAGCGGTCGTGGTGGCAACCCATGATCCCGAACTGCTCTCGGAGGCATGCGATCGGATTATCACGCTTGGATGACCTGCGCAGACGCGCTTCATCAAGAGAGACCTGAACCTGCAAGCAGAAAGGACATCGCACATGGAAGCAAACGTTGAAGAGAGGAAGCTCACCTCGAGGGATCTCATCGCGCTCGGCGTCTTCTCGCTGCTCTTCATGATCGTGAGCATGCTCGTCGTCGGCCTCACCTCGATAAGCGTCATCGCCTACTGCGGCTGCTGTGCCATCGCGGCCATCCCCGCGGGCATCGTCTGGACCTACATGCACGTGCGCATCCCACGCGCGGGCACGTCGCTCGTCATGGCCGCCGTCTTCGCCATCGTCGTGTTCGCCGTCGGCAGCGGCTGGCCGGTCGCCCTGGGCCTCCTGATCGGCGGCGGCGTCTCCGAGTTGGTGCGTAAAGCGGTCGGTCGCAGGCGCTTTTCGGGGATCGCCGTCGGCTACGCGCTGTTCGAGACCTGCTGGGCCGCCGGCATCTTCGTCCCCATGTTCGCGGATCAGGACTACTATCGCGCACTCATGGGATCGAACAACATCGATCCGTCCTACATGGAGTCGATGCTCTCGTTCGTGACGCCCCAGACGTTCGCCGCCATCGCCGCCGTCACCATCGTCGGGGCGCTCATCGGCGCCTTCCTAGGGCGCGCCGTCTTCAAGAAGCACTTCGAGCGCGCCGGCATCGCATAAGGAGCAGGAAGGGAGTGGACCGCATGAAAGAGCAGGATGCCATGCAGGTCGAGCCTGCGGCCGGGGTCGCAGGCAAGATCTCGGCCGGATCCGCGGACGGCAAGGGCAGACAGCCCAAACGGCCCGGGGTGTTCACGCGCTGCATGGCGTTCGCCGGGCCGCGCAAGCCCCTCATCGTGCTGTCGATGCTGCTGGCCGCGCTGTCCTTGGCGGCGTCGTTCGTGCCCTACGTCGCCATCTATGCGACGATATCGGCGATCGTGTCTGTCTATCCGGACCTGTCTGCGCTCGACGCGCGCCAGCTCTCGGGCTACGGCATGCTGGCGCTGGCGGGAGTCGTCGCCGATGTGGGGTGCTACCTGTGCGCACTGCTGTGCTCGCATGCGGCTGCGTTCGACACGCAGTACCGCATCAAGATCGGCATCGTCGACCATCTGGGCAAGGTGCCGCTGGGGCACGTCGCCCGGCTGGGAACGGGACGCATCTCCAAGATCATGGACGAGGCGGTCGACGGCATAGAGCAGTTCATCGGGCACTCGATCCCCGATTTGGCCGCCACCGCCGTCGCGCCCGTCGTGCTCATCGTGCTGCTCTTCGTGTTCGACTGGCGCTTCGGCGTGGCGACCATCGTCGCGGTCGCCGTTGCCTGCATCGTGCAGTTCTCGTGCTACGCCGACAAGCGCCTCATGAGCCAGATGGGGCGCTACCAGCAGGTCAAGGAGGAAATGGGCAACGCCGCCGTCGAATACGTGCGCGGCATGCGCGTCGTCAAGGCGTTCGGGCAGACCGCACGCTCGTTCAGGAAGCTCGCCGAGGCCGTCAAGGACTACACGGGGCTGGCGCTGGACGTCACGTTCTTCTTCCAGAACTCCATGCCGGGCTTCACCGCGCTGCTCAACAGCGCCTACCTGTTCGTCCTGCCAGTGGGCATCCTGCTCGCCCCCGGAGCGGACGACTGGCCGGCCTTCGTCCTCTCGCTCGTCTTCTACCTGCTGTTCGTGCATTCGATATCGAGCGTGTTCCAGAAGATCCTCTATGTGAGCGAGGACTCCATGATCGCCGGCGCGAGCATCGGCCGCATCGATTCGGTGCTGAAGCTCGACGGGCTTTCCTCCGCCGGCGAAGCGCAGACCCCGCGCGATGCCTCGGTGGAGTTCGAGAACGTGAGCTTCGCGTACGAGGAAGGCGGCCCGCAAGCGCTCGAGAACGTGAGCTTCACCGTGCCCGCCGGAAGCGTGTGCGCGGTCGTCGGGCCGTCCGGTTCGGGCAAATCGACGCTCGCGAACCTCCTCGCGCGTTTCTGGGACGTCGATCGCGGCTGCATCCGCATAGGCGGCGCCGACGTGCGCTCGATGGGATCCGACGAGCTCATGGAACAGCTGAGCCTGGTGTTCCAGGACTTCCACCTGTTTCGCGAAAGCATCGCGGACAACATACGCCGCGGCCGCGCCGGCGCCACGGACGCCGACGTGATCGCGGCGGCGAAGGCGGCCCAGGCGCACGACTTCATCGAGCGGTTGCCCTCCGGATACGACACCGTCGTGGGCGCCGCGGGCATCCATCTGTCCGGCGGCGAGGGCCAGCGCATCGCCCTGGCACGGGCGATCCTCTCGGATGCCCCTGTCGTGGTGCTCGACGAGGCCACCGCGTTCGCCGACCCCGAGAACGAGTGGCTCATCCAGAAGGCGTTCGAGGGGCTCATGGACGGCAAGACGGTGCTGATGATCGCGCATCGGCTGTCGACGGTGGTCGGCGCCGACAAGATCGTCGTCATGGACGACGGCAAGGTGGCGGAAGAGGGCACGCACGCCGAGCTGCTCGCTTCGGGCGGCACCTACGCACGGATGTGGGAACGCTACGAGCAGTCGCTCGCTTGGGGCATCGGCTCCGACGGCGGCGCGCGAATCGCTGCGGCGCCGCCTGCCGCAGCCCTTCCGCCCGAGGCGGTGGCTGCGAAGTCCGCTGCCGCTGCTACTACGACCGCATCCGCAGCCGCCGCAAGCGCCGATAGAGACGAGGATGCCCCGGGCAAGAAGCAGCCGTGGCTCAAGCGGCTTCTGAGCCTTTCGGACGAAGGATACAGGAGCCTGGCGCGCTCGTCGGTCGCCTGCACCCTTACCGACCTGTCGCTCATGATCCCGTTCATGTGCACGGTCGCCGCGTTCTCCATCCTCGTCGGAACGCTCGCGGGCGAGCCGTTCGAGGCCGGGAAGCTGTGGGCGGTGTTCGTCTGCGGCATCGCGGGCCTCGTCGTCACCTTCATCGCCGCGAAGAACGACTACAGGAAGACGTACGTCGCCGCCTACACCGAATCGGAATCGATGCGCCTGTCCCTTGCCGAGCATCTGCGCCGGCTGCCCATGAGCTTCTTCAACCGGCGTGGGATCGCCGATGTCGCCGACCGCATCATGAGCGATGTGACCGCGCAGGAAACGATGCTTTCGAGCACGGTGCCGCAGCTCGTGGCCGGATGCGTCTCGACGGTCGCGATCTGCGTGCTGCTCGCGTTCTTCAACTGGATGCTTGCGTTCTGCGTGCTCGTGACGCTGCCGATCGCCGCGCTGATCGTCCTTGCCAGCCATCGGCGCGAGAAGCGCCTGTTCGAGCGCCAGCAGGATGCGCGCATCGAATCGCTCGCCTGCATCCAGGATTATCTCGAGGGTCTCAAAGACATCCGCGCCTGCCATATGGTCGGCGAGAAATCGCACGAGATGAACGAGGCGCTCCTGTCGCTCAAGCGCATGACCATGAAAGTCGAGCTGGCGGTCGACCTATCGGTATCGCTCGCCAACGCGATCCTGCGCTCGGGCGTAGGGCTTACGGTGTTCGTCGGCACCGCCTTGCTTGCGGGCGGCAGCGTCGACTTCATGACGCTGCTCATGTTCCTCCTCATCGCCTCGCGCGTGTACGGGCCGATCCTCATGCTGGTCTCCAAGCTGCCCAGCGTGCTGAGCCTTTCGACCAAGACCGCGCGCCTCAGGGCCATCATGGACGAGCCCGAGGCATGCGGCGACGCGGAAGTCCTGGTGGACAGCCATCAGATCGCCTTCGAGGACGTGCGCTTCGCCTACGAGGAAAAGGAGGTGCTGCACGGCGTGAGCTTCGTCGCGCGCGAGGGGCAGGTGACGGCGCTGGTTGGGCCGTCCGGCTCGGGCAAGTCGACCTGCGCCCAGCTCGCGGCCCGATTCTGGATACCCGGCGGGGGACGTGTGACCTGCGGCGGACGCGACATAGCGGGTTTTTACGAGGAATCGTGGCTGTCGCATGTCTCGATGGTGTTCCAGGACGTGCTGCTCTTCGACGACACGGTGGCGGGCAACATCCGCATCGGGCGCGAGGACGCGACCGATGACGAGGTGCGCGCCGCGGCGGAGACGGCATGCTGTACCGAGTTCATCGACAGGCTTCCCGACGGCTTCGACACCATGCTGGGCGAGAACGGGGCAGCGCTTTCGGGCGGCGAGCGCCAGCGCCTCTCGATTGCCCGCGCCCTGCTCAAGGACGCGCCGGTGATCCTGCTCGACGAGGCCACGGCCTCGCTCGACCCTGAGAGCGAGACGTTGGTCCAGCAGGCCGTGGGGCGCCTGTGCGCCGGCAAGACGGTCATCGTGATCGCCCACCGCATGCGCACGGTGGCAGGGGCCGACCATATCGTGGTGATCGACGACGGCCGCGTTGTCGAGGAAGGGAGCCATGGGCTTTTGCTCGAACGGCAGGGCCTCTATGCCCGGCTGTGGGAGCTGCAGCACGAGAGCGCCGGCTGGAACGTCGAGAGGCGCTAACGCGGTTCGCAACGGCGTACGGTGCCCGCCCTCACCAGCCGCAGCGTGCTGGAGGTGTGCCCGGTGGGCGGTATGGTCCTCGGCGAGTCCGAGGTCTTGGGCTCCTTCACGCAGGGGCCTCCGCCGCCGTCTCCAAGGGCGTGGGCCACGGTCATGCCGCCGCCGTCTGAGGGGACGTTTAGGGAATGGGTGGCATACCAGTTCCCCAAGATGCCGATCGCCGAACCGACCCCAGAGACCACGCCAAACGAGATCATGATGGGCGGCTCCACTGTCTCGCTCGGTCTCTCGAGCGAGACACACCGCTTCCCTCAGCGTTGGCGTACTGCGGCGATGCGTCGTGCGTTCTGCTTCGATCGTCCGACGTTCGTCTCGTAGTTTTGCTGGAAGACCCAGCAGTAGAGGCAGTCAAGGATAAAGTGCACCGCGTTGAACGACGCGAAGCCCTCGATCTTGGTCGAGAACGAGCTGTCCTCGCCGACGTGGGTGAGGATGGTGTCATCGGCCATGCGTGCGACCGTGCTCTGCGGATGTGCGGTGATGGCGAGCGTGCGCCTCCCCAGACTCCGGAGAATCTGGACGCACTCGACAATGGCGGGCGTCTCACCCGAGTGTGAGACGAGCAGGTCAAACGAGTCCTTTCCACCAAGGAAGGCGTAGCTTGGAAGCAGGGACGAGTTCTCCTCGATGTTGGTCTGCTTGCCCAGCCTGACCATCTTCTGCTTGAAGTCGAGGGCTGCGGTGGCAGAGACCCCGACAGCGTAGATGTTGACGCTATCCGCTGACGCCATGCGTTCCACGACGCCTTCGAGCCTGCGGTAGTCGAAGCCCTGGAGGGCGTTGTTCATGGCGCTCGCCGCCAAGTTGGCCATGCTGAAGGCAACCTCCCGAAGCGGGTCCGTGGCCGAGAAGGGCAGGTTTGCGTCGACGCTCTTGCGTCGGGAGGCCTCCTCGAGCTCTGCCGCAAAGACGATGCGGAAGTCACGGTAGCCTGACAGGCCCAGCTTGCGGCAGAGGCGGGTTATGGTCGCGGGGGAGGAGTAGGTCCTTCTGGCGAGCTCCGAGATCCCCAGGTTCCTGATATCGTGGGCATTCACGAGGAGGTAATCCGCGATCTTGGCCTCGGAGGCGGTGAGGCTGCCCTTCATTTTGAGCGCGTCCATGATCATCGTATGCCTCGTTTCTGACGTGTGACGCGGATCCCGCATGGGACAGGTGCCGCTAGCCGAAGTCCCTTATGCCACCAGATTTCAGCAGTATGGCCGTCGAGGCGAAGGACGCAACGAGTGATATGGCGATGCCCAGACAGTACATGGGGAAGTTCTTCGCGCCGAGCCATGCACCAAACGAGAGGATGCCAGAGAACGCGAAGTTGGTGGCTGCGACCTGCCCGAGGCCGAGCACGAGCCCGCCGCAGGCCCCCGAGACGACCATCGTGGCGATGAGCCTCTTGTCGCGCAGGATGACGCTTGCGCCCGTGACTAGCAAGTCAGAGACGCCTGGGTACATGATGGCAGCCCCGAGGGTCGCGGCGACGTAGGGGTTGCACTTGAAGTGCTTGCCGGCGGTGAAGGCAAGCAGGATCGGGAAGAAGTAGATCAGGGCGTAGAAGATCGCGTAGAACGTCATATAGGTCAGGCTGTCGGGGGCGACGACGCCCATGTTGGCGAGCAGGCCGATGATGCCGGAGGCAATGCCGCCCGTTGCGAGCACGGGGATGTAGGGTGCGTAGACGTCGGACATCATGCGGGTGAAGCGGTCGAAGAGACCGATCCTTGCGGCGCTAGGGTCGCCTATGGCCTCGGACTCCCTGATGCCACGCTCCTTGAGCTCGGGAAGCTCGACGAGCTGCCTGAACACGTCGTCCACCCGGTTGCCAACGAGCACCTGGAAGGTGCCGGCGGCCGACTGGGTGCCGATGACGCCCCGCAGCGCCTGGAGGGCGCCCCTGTCGGCCTTGGTCTCGTCCCTGAGGGTGAACCTCAGCCTGGTCGCGCAGTGGATGACGTTGACGACATTGTCGGCACCGCCGACTCCCTCGATGATCGCGCGGTTGAGCTCCGTGTAGTCCTCCATGACTCTCCTTCCCTGCCTTCCTCTAGATGTTCAGTGCGAAGGTGTGTCCCTCGAAGTTTGCGTTCATGATGCTCGAGGGCCTCACGCAATCTCCGATGGTCGCTGTGTCGGGGACGATGCCGTGGAACCTTTCCACCAGGTCCGTTTGGGGGGCGAGGCCAACGGAGACGATCATGTGGTCGTATGCAGCCTTCTGCCTCCTGCCAGCGTCATCTGCGTACTCGACGTGCTCTGCTGAGACCTTGGTGCAGCTGTTGCCCAGTGCCGCTTTGATGTTGGGGTGCAACTCGAACTTCTGGCGCAGCGCCTCCCGGTAGAGGGCGTTGGCATTGCCGGCCAAGGCATGGGCCATCTCGATGACGAGCACCTGTCGGCCCCTCTCGGCAAGCTCGAGGGCCAGCTCGCAGCCAATCGAGCCGCCGCCGAGGATGACGATGCGTCCCTCGAGCTCGTCGGCGCGCATGATGACCTCGGTTGCCAGCAGCACCTTGGGCCCATCGATCCCCTCGATGGCGGGCCTGCGTTCGGTTGCGCCGATTGCGATGCCGAGCGCCTCAGGCTCGAGGGCGCGCACAAGCTCGGGCGTGGCCTCGCAACCGAGCATCACGCGGATGTCCCTCTTGGCAAGCTGGGCCCTGTAGTGGCCAAGGAGTCGCGCCACCTCCGACTTGTGGCTCTCCCGTGCGATGAAGCGCAGCATGCCGCCAGGCTCGTCCTCGCGTTCGACCAGCGTCACGCGGTGACCACGGTCGAAGGCGGTGATGGCCGCCCTCATGCCGCCTGGTCCCGCACCAAGGATGACCACGTTGCGGCCTGTGTTGGCACGGGCGATTCCCTTGGGGACAAAGGACTCGTTGTGGTAGTGCGGGTTGACGGAGCATCCCACGTTCCAGTGGTCCGAGGCGATGTGGTAGCAGTTGTTGCACCTCAGGCAGGGAACGATGTCCTCGGGCCTGCCCTCCATGGCCTTCCTCGGCCAGTCGGGGTCGGCGATGAGCGTGCGACCAAAGGCGACGGCATCGACGTCGTTGCGGGCGAGGGCGTCCTCGGCCACCTGTGGCGTCATGAACGCGCCCACAACCGAAACGGGGATGCTCACGGCCCGCTTTACTTGGCGTGCCCAGCCGAGGTTGGTCATCTCCGGCTCGAGGTTGGTGGTGATGCAGTGGACGTTCGCGACGGTGTTCTTGTCGATGCCCGAGGAGACCTGGATCATGTCTACGTACCTCTCGGCCATCCTGGAGAACGCGAGCACGTCTGGGAACTCGATGGACCCCTCGACCCACTCATAGGCGCTGATGCGCATCTCGACAGGGTAGTGCGGCCCGACGGCATTGCGGACGGCCTCGAGGATGCGCAGGGGGAACCTGGCCCTGTTCTCGATGCTGCCGCCGTACTCGTCGCTTCGGTGGTTGTAGAAGGGAGAGAGGAACTGGTCGGGCAGCCAGCCGTGACCAAAGTGGAGGAGGATGGCGTCGAATCCGATCTTTCTGCAAGACGCGACCGTCCGGGAGTACCAGTCGAGCGTCTCCTGCATCATGGCCTCGTCCATGGCGCGCACCTTGGTACCGTCGGGCATGGTGAGCGAGCAGGGGCCCTTTGCGTAGTCCCTCACCCGCGACTCGCGCCCTCCGTGGAAGATCTCGATGGAGGCCTTGGAGCCCGCCTGGTGGACCTTGAGGACGCGCTTGCGCGTCGCCTCGCGCTCGTACTTCGCAAATGGCCAGGGCTCGTCCTCGCTTGCGAAGCTCGATCTGCCAGGCTCGACGATGGCGTGCCCGGCCACCACGAGCGCCGCACCGCCCAGGGCCTTCTCGTCGAAGGCGTCACCCGTCGGCGTTGCGATGATGCGGTTCCTCAGGATCATACCGTTGACGTTCAGCGGACGAAGGAGCTGCTCGAACACGCCCTGTCACCTCCCTTGCATCGCCGTCCTCTGCCGGCAAGGATAGGTGACGGGTCGGTGGGAGAAGCCCTTGGGGGTCAAGTTGTTGAATTGCTTTCAGCTCTGAGGCGAGAAAGTGCCTCCGACATGAAAATGCTTTTCAGACAAGGGGGAGTGGGGGAGAGGAAGGTCTCCATCGCGCTCACCGAGGCTGACGTCATGGGCGCCAGACGCGGCGGGTCCGCCTACAACCCCACATCGGGCGATGTGGGCGCCCACTAGGTCCCCCGCGCCTGCCCCGCGAGGGACGTCGCGTTTGCCCCGCGAGGGGACGTCTTGCCTGTTCAGATTTGTCGCAGTCGGCACGACGCCTTGGGATGCGACGCCTTGGGATGCGACGCCTTGGGATAGATGCTATAAATAGGCACGGGCGCGCCGATTGGTGCGCCCACGAGGTGCCTGGCATGGCAGCCTTGGTGAGCCCTTGCCCCTCCTGGGGAATTATGATCGGGCATCAATCTGCCAGGCGCGAAGAGAGGACGGCAGGGGGCCGTCCGAGACCCAGGGGGGACATAACGTGAGAGAGTACCTGGTAAGCGCGTCGGACGTGCTCGAGGAGTGCGCAACCGATGCCGAGCAGGGCCTTGGTGCCGGTGTCGCAGAGGAGCTGCTCAGGCAGAACGGCCCAAACAAGCTCAAGGAGGCCGAGAGGACCCCACTCTGGATCCGCTTCTTCCAGCAGATGGGCGATCCCATGGTCATCATGCTGATCGTGGCTGCGGTCATCTCGGCCGCAACGAGCGTGGTGCAGGGCGAGGCCGACTTCGCCGACGTGGTCATCATCATGTTCGTCGTCATCCTCAACTCCGTCCTCGGCGTCGTGCAGGAGGCCAAGTCCGAGGAGGCGCTCGCGGCGCTCCAGGAGATGGCCGCCGCCACGAGCAAGGTCATCCGGGACGGCAAGCAGGTCGAGGTCCACTCGCAGGACCTCGTCGTGGGTGACGTCGTGATCCTCGAGGCCGGCGACTCCGTGCCGGCGGACTGCCGCATCCTCGAGAGCGCGTCCATGAAGGTCGAGGAGGCGGCCCTCACGGGCGAGTCCGTGCCCGTGACGAAGCACGCGGACGCGATCAGCCTTCCCGAGGGCGAGGACGACGTTCCTCTCGGCGATCGCAAGAACATGTGCTACATGGGCTCCACCGTGGTCTTTGGCCGTGGCCGTGCCGTGGTCGTGGCGACGGGCATGCAGACCGAGATGGGCAAGATCGCCGGCGCCATCGCCGAGGCACAGGACGAGGAGACCCCGCTGCAGGTCAAGCTCGACGAGCTCTCCCACATCCTGACCATCCTCGTCGTCATCATCTGCGCCGTCGTGTTCCTCACGGGCTTCTTCAAGCATGGCATGGGCTTCGTCTCAAACCTCGACCTGGTGCTCGACACCTTCATGGTCGCCGTGGCACTTGCCGTCGCCGCCATCCCCGAGGGACTGGTCGCCGTCGTGACCATCGTGCTCTCCATGGGCGTCACCAAGATGAGCCAGCGTCACGCCATCATCCGCAAGCTCTCGGCCGTCGAGACCTTGGGCTGCACCCAGATCATCTGCTCCGACAAGACGGGCACCCTCACCCAGAACCGCATGACCGTCGTGGAGCACGCCACCGAGAACCTCACCTCCCACGTCCGCACCATGGCGCTCGCCTCCGACGCCAAGTGGGACGAGGCCACCGGAGCCGCCCTCGGCGAGCCGACCGAGGCCGCGCTTGTGACCGACGCCGCCAAGCTGGGCTTCACGACCTCCCACCTGTCCCAGTCCCGCCCGCGCATCGGCGAGGCCCCGTTCGACTCTGGCCGCAAGATGATGTCCGTCGTGGTTCGCGGCAGGGATGGCGTCATGCAGCACACCAAGGGCGGTCCCGACGTCGTGCTGGCCCGCTGCACCAGGTACCTGGCCGAGGACGGCGTCGTCCCCATGACCGACGAGCTGCGCGCCCAGGTCATGGAGCAGAACAAGGCCATGGCCGACCGCGCGTTGCGCGTCATGGCGGCGGCGCGCCGCGACTGGGGCGACAGCGAGCCCGAGAGCTACGATGCCTCCTACCTCGAGCAGGACCTCACCTTCGTTGGGCTCTCCGGCATGATCGACCCGGTCCGTCCCGAGGTCAAGGCGGCCATCGAGGAGGCCCGCTCCGCAGGGATCCGTGTCGTCATGATCACCGGCGACCACGTCGATACCGCCGTGGCCATCGCCCGCGAGCTGGGCCTCGTCGAAGGGCGTGGGCAGGCCATCACCGGTGCCGAGCTTGACCGCCTCTCCAACGAGGAGCTCACCGAACGCATCGCGGACTTTGGCGTCTACGCCCGTGTCCAGCCCGAGCACAAGACCCGCATCGTCGACGCGTGGAAGAAGGAGGGCGAGGTCGTCGGCATGACCGGCGACGGCGTCAACGATGCCCCCTCCATCAAGCGCGCCGACATCGGCATCGGCATGGGCATCACCGGCACAGACGTCACCAAGAACGTCGCCGACATGGTTCTGGCTGACGACAACTTCGCCACCATCATCGGCGCGGTCGAAGAGGGCCGTCGCATCTACGACAACATCCGCAAGTGCATCCAGTTCCTGCTGTCCAGCAACCTCGCCGAGGTGATTGCGGTCTTCGTGGCCTCGCTCGTCGGCTTCACGATCCTCGAGCCCACGCACCTCTTGTGGATCAACCTCATCACCGACTCGCTGCCCGCCCTCGCCATGGCGACGGAGGGCGCCGAGAAGGACATCATGGAACGCCGTCCGCGCGACGCCAAGGACGGCATCTTCGCCGGGGGGATGGGTGCCGACACGATCTTCCAGGGCGTCGTCATCTCCCTGCTGACGATCGCCGCCTACTTCATCGGCATCAGCTCCGTTGGTGCCTCCGTCGCGGACGTCGTTGCCAGCGATAGGGCAGGTCTCACGGGCATGACCATGGCGTTTCTGACGCTCTCGATGGTCGAGATGTTCCACTCGCTCAACATGCGCAGCCTGCGCGGCTCCATCTTCACGCTCAAGGGTCAGAACAAGTGGCTGTGGGGGTCCCTCGCGATTGCGCTGCTCCTGACCTTCGTCGTGATCGAGACCCCGCTCTCCGTCGCCTTTGACTTCGCCGAGCTGGATCTGGAGCACTATGCCATCTCGATGGGTCTGGCCATCCTGATCATCCCCATCGTCGAGCTGGAGAAACTCGTCATGCGCTCGATCGAGAAGGGCGAGAGGCGCGGTTAGGGCAGAGGTGGTCGTGCGGCTGTGCAGGGCGTGCGATTGTGCAGCGGTTCCGCGGCCATCGTATAAGCATAACGACCGGTAACTTGTGGTAGGTTACCGGTCGTTCCTATCTGTCCACAGGTTCCTATCCGCAGGTACTCGCAGGTATTCGCAGGTACTTGCAGGTCCAAGTAACAAAAACTCCTGAGGGACTTTTGGCACTTTTGGCAATTTATGGGTATCTACCTGTGTAAACATGCGAAAGTAGCAAAAGTCCCTGAGTGACTTTTGCTACTTTCCGCTGTGTGGGTCACCTTGCTGCTGACGTTGCTCGCGTGGGTTATCCTGCCTCTATGGGTTACCCTACCGCCTACGTCCCGCAATTGTCGGCCGGTTCGTGCGCACCGCATAGCGACCCGCAGCCGCCGTCACTTGCGAGCCGCCGTCACTCGCGACCGCAGCTGCCGCTGTCATTCGCAACCGCGGCTGCTGTCGACGCCCAGGTGCCAGATGTCGCGGTTGTACTGCTCTATGGTGCGGTCAGACGAGAAGAACCCGGCCTTTGCGATGTTCACCAGGGCCTTGCGCTGCCAGCTATGCTGGTCAGCCACGTCATTCAGGACGCGGGCCTTCTCGGTCAGGTAGGAGTCGAAGTCCGGGAAGGTCATGAACCAGTCCTTGCCCAGGAGCTCCTCCGTCAGACGCTCGAGGCTTTCCGCATTGCCCACCTCAAGCATCTGCGGTCCGCGCAGGAAGTCGACGGCCTCCTTGAGGCGCTCGTCCCCCTCGTAGTAGCTGCGCGGGTCGTAGTCGCCACGCTGGTAGCGCGCGATGACCTCGTCGGAGCCCTCGCCAAAGGTGTAGATGTTCCCCTTGCCCACGAGCTCCGCGATCTCCACGTTGGCGCCGTCCATCGTGCCCAGCGTCAGGGCTCCGTTGAGCATGAACTTCATATTGCTGGTGCCCGACGCCTCCTTGGAGGCCAGCGAGATCTGCTCCGAGACGTCGGCGGCGGGGATGAGTCGCTCCGCAGCGGTGACGTTGTAGTTCTCGATCATCACGACCTGCAGGTACTGGCTCGCCACGGGGTCTGCGGCAACGACCTTGCCCAGGCAGATGATGGCATGGATGATGTCCTTGGCGATGGTGTAGGCCGGGGCCGCCTTGGCCCCAAAGAGCATGCATACCTTGCGCTCGGGCAACTTGCCGGCTTTGACTTGCAGGTACGTGTTCGTGGCCCACAGCAGGTTGAGCTGCTGGCGCTTGTACTCGTGCAGTCGCTTGGACTGCACGTCGAAGATGGCGTCGGGATCGACCTCGGTACCCTGGTGAGCACGCAGCCATGCGGCGAAGCGCTCCTTGTTGTGGCGTTTGATCTTGCTCAGCTGGTCGAGAAGGCCGTCGTCATCCTGGTGCGCGAGCAGGTCCTCCAGCCGGGTGGCGTCGTGCTTCCAATCGTCTCCGATGGTCTGGGTGATGAGGCCTGCGAGCTCGGGGTTGCACTCGATGCACCAGCGGCGGAAGGTGATGCCGTTGGTCTTGTTGTTGAACTTCTCGGGATAGAGCTTGTAGAACGGTGCCAGCTCGACGTCTTCCAGGATCTTGGTATGGAGCGCCGCCACGCCGTTGACGGAGTGGCTGAAGTGTATGTCGATGTTGGCCATGTGGACGTTGCCGTGCTCGTCGATCACCTGGACGAAGGGGTCCTCGCAGCTGTCGCGCACCAGCTTGTCCAGCTGGTCGATGATGGGGATGAGCTGCGGGGCGACCTGCTCGATGAAGTGCTTGGGCCAGGTCTCCAGCGCCTCGGCGAGGATGGTGTGGTTGGTGTAGGCGCACACGTCGCGCGCGATCGAGACGGCCTCGTCGAAGGCGATGCCGTGCTCTCCCAGCAGGCGGATGAGCTCGGGGATGACCATCGTGGGGTGCGTGTCGTTGATCTGGATTGCGGCGTAGTCGGCAAGGTCGTGCAGGTTGCTGCCGCGCGCCTGGCACTCGTCCAGGATGAGCTGCGCGCCGTTGGAGACCATGAAGTACTCCTGGTAGACGCGCAGGAGCCGGCCGGCATCGTCCGAGTCGTCGGGGTAGAGGAAGAGCGTCAGGTTCTTGGTGACGTCGTCCTTGTCGAAGGAGATGCCGCTGTGGATGACGCGCTCGTCTGCGCTGTCCACGTCGAACAGGCGCAGCTTGCCGCTTTTGCCCTCGTAGCCGGTGACGTCGATCTCGTAGAGGGTCGAGGTGACGTCGAAGCCGCCAAAGCTCACGCGGAAGTGTCGCGACGTCCTTCTCAGCCAGCTGTCCTGCCCCCACCTGAGCCAGTAGTCGGGCGACTCGCACTGGCGGTTGTCCGCAAAGTTCTGGCGGAAGAGCCCGCAGTGGTAGGCCAGGCCGATGCCGTCGGCGGGCAGGCCCAGGGTCGCGCAGGAGTCCAGGAAGCAGGCGGCAAGGCGGCCCAGGCCACCGTTTCCCAGCGACGGCTCCAGCTCCATCTCCTCGAGGGCGGAGAGGTCGCGGCCACAGGCGGCGAGCTCGTCTCGGACGCTGTCGTAGAGACCGAGGTTGATGAGGTTGTTGCTCAGGAGCTTGCCGATGAGGAACTCTGCGGAGATGTAGTAGAGCCTCTTCTTCCCCTGGTTGTAGCCGCGCTCGCGCGTGGCATCCGCGACGAGGGACAAAAGCGCGTTGAAGAGCTCGAGGTCGGTGCAGTCCGCAAGGGGCTTGTCGGTGTACGAGGAGAGCGTGGCGATCTTCATGTCTGGCCTTCCTTCCGGTTCGGCGGGCGCCTGGGTGCACGCGTGGTGTCCGCATGGGACGCTAATAGACACTATAGTTGCGCATATAGGAGAAAATCTTGCACCATAGCAGCGAAAAGTAGTACTAAACTAGCAAATAGCTTCACTTGGGGCCGTGCTTGCGGGGAGGTGGCCATGGAGACGGGGGAGTACGAGCGCTATCGCGAGCGCAAGCTCCACGAGCGCGCCGGCTTCGCCTACGACACCTACCTCTGCACGATCCCGCAGGACTTCGATCGCGTCCCGCCGCACTGGCATGAGCAGATGGAAGTCATCTACGTGAAGCGGGGCTCGGGTGCGGTGTCGCTCAACTTCGAGCGCCTGCCGGTCGTCGCGGGGTCGATCGTCGTGGTGTGCCCGGGGCAGATCCATGCGATCGAGGGGGACCCGGGCGTGCGCATGGAGTACGAGAACATCATCTTCTCGCTCTCGGCGCTCGACAGCGCGGCGGAGGAGGACTGGTGCCGCACGAACGTGCTGGTCCCCTTGCGCAGGGGGACGTTGGGGATCCCCAACCCGCTTTCGCCGGGGTCCGAGCTCCACCAGGAGGCGGCGCGCGCCCTGGACCGGGCGGACGCCGCCTCGTCAGAGCGGGTAGCGGGCAACTCGCTGCTCGTCAGGAGCGCGATGCTGCTCTTCCTGCATGCACTCTACGTCCACGCGAGAAGGGACGAGCCCGTCGGTCCGGACATGGCCATCGAGCGCCTGAGGCCGGTGTTCGACGAGGTGAGGCTCCACTACGACCGTCCGCTCGACGTCGCGGGGGCCGCCCGCCTGAGCGGCTACAGCAAGGCCCACTTCATGCGCATCTTCAAGCAGGAGACGGGACAGACCTTCGTGGGCTACCTGAGCGACTACCGCCTGTCCGAGGCGGAGTCCCTCCTGCGAAGGACGAACGAGTCCGTGACGACTGTCGCACGTGGCTGCGGGTTCGACAACCTCTCGTACTTCACGCGTCGCTTCCGTGCCAAGTACGGCATGCCGCCCAGCGCGTACCGCAAGCACTGGATGGAGCGAACGTGACGCTAGGCCGTGACGTCGCAGGAACCGGTTGCGCCCCCTCGCTTGGCATCGATGGCGCTGCAGGCGATGCGAACGGCCTCCTCTACGCTGTCGGTCATGCTGACGAGGTGAAGGTCACCAGGTGACATCATTCCCCTCTCGACCATGGTGCCCTGTATCCAGTCTATGAGACCCTGCCAGTAGCCAGACCCGAAGAGCACGATGGGTATGGCGGGAGACTTGTGGGTCTGGACGAGGGTGAGCAGCTCGAAGGCCTCGTCCATGGTACCAAGCCCGCCTGGGAAGATGATGGCCCCCTGCGAGTACTTCACGAACATGGTCTTGCGCACGAAGAAGTAGCGAAACCCCATCCCCAGGTTGACCCACTTGTTGACGCCCTCCTCGAAGGGCAGCTCGATTCCCAGGCCGACGGAGACCCCGCCCATCTCGGCGGCACCGCAGTTGGCGGCCTCCATGATGCCGGGACCTCCGCCCGTTATCACCGCGACGCCCCTCTGGGCCATGAGCCGTCCACTCTGACGGGCTGCCTGGTAGTCGGGATGGTCCTGGCTGGTGCGGGCGGATCCGTAGACCGACACGGCGGGGCCGAGCTCGGCCAGCGCGCCAAAGCCGTCCACGAACTCCGACTGTATGCGGAGCACGCGCCAGGGATCGCTGTGGAGCCATTCGGTGTCCTGCATGGGTTCGAGCAGATGCTCGTTGGTGCTGTCCTCGGGGATCATCTTGCCGCGCAGGAGCACGGGCCCGCGTCGGTAGGCGGGACCCAGGGGCTGGTCCGCGCTGCGTCGCCCCACGGCGTCTCCTCCCGTCGTGCCGTGCTCTCCAGCGCCACGCCCGTCTGCGCCACGCCCGTCAATCGTCATCGGATCCATGGGTCCCTCTTTCGCCGTCTCACGCATCGACGCGCGCGTCACCCCGTGTCCGAGCCGACAACCTACGGACGCGGTGACGTGACAGCCCTAGAATGTGATAACCCCATCAGTTTACCCGAGAGGGGCAAGGCGTTGGGGGAGCCCGTCCTCCCAGGCGAGGGAGGGCTCGCCGGCAATGAGCGGTCGCGCGTAGCGCTCGAAGTCGACGGTGAGCCCCATGCCGTCTGCGGTGATCCAGCTCGTGGGGACGGGTTTGGTCCGGTTGGCGACGGCGTGGACGTCCACCGTCTCGATTGAGCAGCCGTAAGGGGCGTCCCCGCTGCGCCTGAGGGCGCACATCCGCTCGCTCCCGCCGCGCTCCGCCGCCTCGACGCCAGCTGCGCCCAGCGCGAAGGCCTCGTCCAGATCCGTCGCGCTTGCGCAGTGACTGGCGCAGCGCTGCAGGGTCGAGATCTCGACCGCACGGGCCTTGACGCCCAGGCGCTCCCTCACGAGCTGCGCCAGGTACCGGCTGGTGCCCGAGAGCGCCGCCAGGTGGCCGAAGGCGTCGCGCCGGGTCCCGGGCGCGTTGGTCCGCTCGGCTACGAGGCGCCCGTCAGGCGTGCGTGCGCCTTCGCTCGCGGCGAGGATGACGCTGCTCTTCTCGGCCAGGAGCCCCTCAAGCCTGCCGAGCAGGGCGTCGACCTCGAGCGGCGCCTCGGGCAGGAGGATGACGTCGGCCGCGGGGACGCCGCCTTGTGTGGCGAGCGCCGCCGCCGCGGCGAGCCAGCCTGCGTCGCGGCCCATGATCTCGACCACGGTGACGCCCTTGAGGTCATAGACGTCCGAGTCGCAGGACAGCTCGCCGATGGAGGTCGCCACGTACTTGGCCGCCGAGCCGTAGCCCGGGGTGTGGTCCGTCCCGACCAGGTCGTTGTCGATCGTCTTGGGGATGCCGACGAAGCGGACGCCGCTGCCGACGCGTGAGCCCCAGGCGCCGAGCTTGGCGATGGTGTCCATGGAGTCGTTGCCGCCGATGTAGAGCACCGCGTCGACCTGCTGGCGCTCGAAGGCCGAGAAGAGCCTCTCGTAGGTGCCGGCGTCTTCCGATGCGTCCGGGAGCTTGTACCGGCAGCTGCCCAGCCAGCTGGCAGGCGTGTGGCGCAGCAGCTCGAGCTCGACGCTCGTGGGGAGCGCAGCGTCCAGGTCGACGGTGCGACCGGCCAGGAAGCCCTCTATGCCGTAGCGCATGCCGACGGCGTGGGCTCCCTGCCTGCGGGCGGCACTCACTACGCCGGCGAGACTGGCGTTGATGGCGGCCGTCGGGCCGCCCGACTGGCCTACGAGGACGTTGCGAAGGGTGCCGTGCGTATCGCAAGGGGTGCCGTACATGCCACATACCTCCCGGGGGACGGTGCGAAGTAGAACGCTGCAGAGGGAAACGCCGTGGAGGCGACGCTACGACAGGAGCATGCGGTCGTTCGCGAGCTCGCCGCCCGAGGCCTCCTCGAACTTCTGGAGCAGGTCGTGGACGCGCAGACGGCGCTTCTCGTCGTCGCGCGCATCGAAGATGACGTTGCCCTCGTGCATCATGATCAGGCGGTTGCCCAGGCGTATGGCGTCGTTCATGTTGTGCGTGACCATGAGCGTGGTGAGGCCATGCCCCCCCACGAGCCTCTCGGTCAGGGCCAGGACCTTGGAGGCGGTCTTGGGGTCGAGGGCGGCGGTGTGCTCGTCCAGAAGCAGCAGCTTGGGCTTCTTGAGGATGGCCATGAGCAGGGTGAGCGCCTGGCGCTGACCGCCGGAGAGCAGGCCCACCTTGGAGGTCAAGCGCTCCTCGAGCCCCAGATCGAGCTCGGCCAGGCGCTCTCGGTAGGAGGCGCGCTCGTCTCTGGTGATGCCCCAGCTCAGGCCGCGACTCTCGCCACGCCTGGCCGCGAGGGCGAGGTTCTCGACGATCTGCATGTCTGCGGCAGTGCCGCGCATGGGGTCCTGGAAGACGCGCCCCAGGTCAGTGGCCCGCCTGTGCTCGGGCAGCCGGCTGACGTCGCGACCGTCCAGAATGACCTGCCCGCCGTCGAGCGCGAAGACGCCCGCGATGCTGTTGAGCAGCGTGGACTTGCCGGCGCCGTTGCCACCGATGACGGTGACGAAGTCGCCGGGCTCGAGGTGGAGGTCGACACCGGTGAGCGCGGGCTTCTCGTTGACCGTGCCCTTGTTGAAGGTCTTGGTGACACCCTTGAGGACTAGCACGAGCGCTCGCCCCCCTTCGCGTAGGCCCGGCGTTGCCGACCTCGCTCCCAGACGACGGGCACGACCAGCGCGAGCGCGACGATGATGGCGGACAGGAGCTTCATGTCGTTGGCGTCCATGCCCAGCTGCAGCACGACGGCGCGGATGAGGAAGTAGACGACGGATCCCACCACGGCGGAGGCCAGGCGGCTACCGAAGGCCTGCAGCTTACCGGGGGTCAGGCGGCCAAGCACCTCGCCGATGACGATGGCGGCCAGGCCGATGACGATGGCACCCGTCCCCATGCCGATGTCCGCGTACTTCTGGCTCTGGCAGATGAGCGCACCGGACAGGCCCACGAGGCCGTTGGAGAGCATGAGGGCGATGAGCTTGGCGACGCGCACGTCGATGCCCAGGGCACGGCACATGTCCTCGTTCTGGCCGGTGGCGCGCAGCGCGGAGCCGATCTCGGTGCCAAAGAACCAGTAGAGGAGGACGATGGCCAGGACCGCGACGACGATGCCCACGACGAGCGCCGCCATGCCCTGCGTGACGTGCAGAAGCGATGCCACGCGGGTGAAGACCGTGTCGGCGTTCAGGAGCGGGGTGTTGGACTTGCCCATAACGCGCAGGTTGATGGACCAGAGCGCGATCTGGGTCAGGATGCCCGCAAGGATCGCCGGGATGTCGAACAGGGTGTGGAGCAGCCCGGTGACGGCGCCCGCCACGACGCCCGCAAGCATACCGAGAAGGACCGCGACGAGCGGGTCCAGACCCATCCCCACCGAGCAGACGGCCGCGACGCAGCCGCCCAGGGCAAAGCTTCCGTCTACGGTGAGGTCCGCGATGTCGAGCATCTTGTAGGTGATGAAGACGCCCAGCACCATGATGCCCCAGAGGATGCCCTGGGAAACGGCTCCCGAAAGCGCTAGCAGCATGTGGTTCTCCCCGACATGGTCGTTATGGTTTGCCGTGTACGGCCCGACGCCGACCGGGGAAAGGGACCCGGCCGACGGCGATCTGCGGTACCCACAGTCTAAGGCAGACGCCTCGAAGGCGGTCTCCTGATAAAGCGGACGTCTGGCAAGGCGGGGCCCTAGGCGTCCAGCACCGAGAGGTCTATGCCCAGGGTCTTGGCGGCCTCCTCGTTGGTGGTCAGCGTGCACTCGGAGACGTCGAGGTGCTCGATGGGCATCTCGGCGGGCTTGGCCTCGCCGTTAAGGATCCTGACGGCCATCTCGCCTGCCTTGCGCCCCAGCTTGCCATAGTCGATGCCGTACGTGGCAAGTCCTCCGTTGCCGACCATGCCGCTCTCACCGCAGATGATGGGGAGCTTGTTCTCGGTCGCGACCATGGCGACGGTCTGCATGCCCGCCGCGATGGTGTTGTCCGTGGGGGCGTAGATGACGTCCACCTTGCCGATCATCGACTCGACGACCTGCTGGATCTCGTTGGAGCTGGAGACCGTGTAGTCCTCGGCGTCCAAGTTGCGCGCGCTGGCGGCGTCGTGGGCCATGCCCGCCTGCACGCTGGAGTTGGACTCTGCGGTGCAGTAGAGGACGGCAACCCTCTTGGCGTTGGGAAGGAGCTTCCGCAGCAGGTCGAACTGCTCCTCGACCGGGGTGAGGTCGGAGGTACCGGTGACGTTGCCTCCCGGGGCGTCGTTGTCGGCGACGAGACCGGAGGCGGCGTAGTCGGTGATGGCGGTGCCGACGATGGGGATGTCGGCCGTGGCGCCCGCCACGGCCTGGCAGGCAGGCGTGGCGATGGCGAGGATGAGGTCGTTGCCGTCGTTGACCAGCTTGGAGGCGATGGTCTGGCAGGCGGACTGGTCGTTCTGGGCATTCTGCTGGTCGATGGTGTACTTGAGGCCAGCGGCGTCGAGCGCCTGGACGAAGCCGGCGTTCGCTGCGTCGAGCGCCTTGTGCTCGGTCAGCTGTAGCACGCCGATCTTGAACTGTCCGTGGTCGGAGGGGGAGCCATCCGAGCCGGTGTCGGAGCAGGCGGCGATCCCAAAGGCAGCCAGCCCTCCGAATACTGCAAGTGCGTCGCGACGCGTGATGTTTCTGGACATGCCGACTTCCTCCTCCTAGGTTCTGCCGCGCTCTGGTGCGCGACGACGGGTCGCTTTCGTGTCATCAGGACCTTCCTGCCACCCAAGGACGGTGGTGTGACCGGACCATCATCGCCGCATGCGCCCCATGGAACGCCTTGCAATAACAATTGATTACAGAGTCGTAACCGGCGCCGTGGCGGGCGTGTCGTGCGCGGGTGCCATGTCCGCGTGGCGGGCGTGTCGTGCGCGGGCGCGCCGTGTCCGCGTGGCGGGTGTGTGTCGTGCGCGGGTGCCATGTTGGCTCAGGCATGGCCAGCGCATGTGTCGTCCATGTGCCCATCGTCCGCGCACGACGCGCCCCAGTCGCCGGATGGCGGGTATAAGGCCGATAGGGTTCCGGGGTCGTGCTCCCCGGGGCTGGTCTTCTCGCGAGGGGAGTGGGGTATGTACGACTTCATGTTTCACGTTCCGACCAAGATCTACTTCGGCAGGGGGCAGATATCACATCTCGCCGAGCTGTCGGACTTTGGCCAGAAGGCACTGCTGGTCTACGGCGGCGGTTCCATTAAGCGCAACGGCATCTACGACGAGGCGATTCGGATCTTGACCCACGCTGGCATCGAGGTCGTCGAGCTTTCGGGCGTCGAGCCCAACCCGCGCATCGAGACCGTTCGCCGTGGCGTCGGCCTCTGTGCACGGGAGGGTGTGGACATGGTGCTTGCCATCGGCGGCGGCTCTACCATCGATTGCGCCAAGGTCGTGGCGGCTGGCGCCAGGTATGACGGTGACCCATGGGACCTGGTACTTGACGGGTCGAAGGCCGCTTCGGCACTGCCCATCTTCTCGGTCCTGACGCTCTCTGCGACGGGTTCCGAGATGGATGCGTTCGCGGTCATCTCCGACATGTCCAAGAACGAGAAGTGGGGCACCGGCGCCGAGTGCATGAAGCCGACGATGTCCGTGCTTGATCCCAGCTACACGTTCAGCGTGAGTCCCAAGCAGACCGCAGCCGGCACGGCCGACATGATGAGCCATACCTTCGAGAGCTACTTCTCGATGGACGAGGGTGCCTACGTGCAGAAGCGCCTGGCCGAGGGGCTCCTTGGGACCATGATTCACTTTGGTCCCATCGCGCTTGCCCACCCGGATGACTACGACGCCCGCGCCAACCTCATGTGGGCGGCAAGCCATGCGATCAACGGCCTCGTAAGCGACGGCTGCTCGCCTGCCTGGTGCGTTCACCCCATGGAGCACGAGCTTTCCGCGTTCTACGACATCACGCACGGCGAGGGGCTGGCGATCTTGACCCCCGCCTGGATGGAGCATGTCCTGGATGCCCAGACCGCACCGCTCTTCGCGGCGTACGGCTGCAACGTCTGGGGCCTGTCCGGCGTTGATGACATGAAGGTGGCGCGTGAGGCCATCTCCAGGACGCGCGCGTTCTTTGTCGAGGCCATGCACCTTCCTGCAACCCTGCGCGAAGTCGGCATCACGGACGAAAAGAACTTCGAGGTGATGGCTCGGAAGGCGGCCGATGGCTGCAAGGGGTCCTTCGTCGCCCTGTCGCAGGATGACATCGTGGAGATATACCGTGCGGCACTGTAGGTAGGACGTTTCGTGACGCTGGCATCTTGCGGTGTCGAGGCGGAATGCTGTGTACTGTGCTGCGGGGCGAACCGCTGTGCTGCGGGGCGAACCGCTAACCTCGCATATTCTGTAGTTGGGATCGTTCTCATACGAGGTTAGCGGTTGCTCACGCCTGCGGGTGCTCACGCCTGCGGGTGCTCACGCCTGGGGGTAGCGGTCTTTGCGCGCTTCGCCTCTCAATAGGGGTGTAGTAGCAGGTGGTGCAACTTGCTCTGCTGGCGGCATGCCTCCCTGTCCGTAGCTGCGGGTTTCCTGCCCAGGGCACGCGTGACCTGGCTTGCCAAGACCTGATACTTCCTGAAATCGAGCATCTGCTCCTTTGTCACATGCATGACATGCCTCCCCATGGCCGTGAGCGCGTTCGAGCGCTCGTCGTCCTCGGCGAGCTTCGAGCGTTTTGTATCGGCCGAGTGGAAGAGATCGCTGTCATACTCGACGACGAGGTGCCGTTCAGGCCAATAGAGGTCCGGACGGTAGCTTACTGTCCTTCCCCCGGTACCCGTGAGCTCGAGCAGCTCGTTTAGATGTGGTTGGGGGAGCTGGAAGCCACCGTAGCGCCTCTGCAGAGTAAGCCCAAGGGCAAGTGCGGTCTCCATGGGCGAGTAAGAGTTGGGCATGGCATGACTTGTGACTCGCCGCAGCATCTGGATTCCCTGATGCCCCTCATGCGCATCCACGAAGCCATGCAGCTCGTTGGCTGACAGGAGCGTCTCTGTGCCAAAGCTCGTGTTGCCTCGGATTGGGGCAAGGCGATAGGTTCCCATGAGCTCCATTGCGACGAGCGTCAGCCTGATGGTGCCGGCCAACTGGGAATATGGGCTGCGGTTGAGCCGCCTTCTGTCATCCATGGCCTCAGCCGAGGTGCCCGTGCGGCGGTCACGTCGAAAGACGTTCGAGCACAGCTGTAGGAGCGTGAACGATGGGGAGCTCACCCACACGTCGTCGCTCACTCTCCAGAAGGGGTCTGAGGGAAGGCGGGCGCTCCAGCGGTGGAACGCGACTTCGGGCGAGCGGACCCGGTTTTTATCAGGTAGCAGCAGATGAAGCGGCCTTTCGAGCGACCCTAGCGCGCCTAGGCAGGCTAGGGCGGAGCATCCGCTCGAATCGAGCCTGTCCCGTCGTGGCCATCGATCGGCGATCTCGCCCAATTCGCGGTAGGTGCCAGAGTCGACACTTGCGGCAAGGCGGTAGTACTCGAGCGCTGACTCGTGCGAGAGAACTATCATGCCCGCCTCCGTGTGATCGATTGCTGGTATCCGGCACCACTGTGCATCATGCCGCTTGCAGTGAGGCCGTTTTCTATTTGCCTCAAGGTCGCAGTCATTCGCTTTTCCGCCAACCCATGCATTCGCTCGACGCCATGCATGACATGCATGACATGTATGTAGACGGCCACGGTCACAGGACGGCCACAGCCACAGGACGGCCACGGTCACAGGACGGCCACGGTCACAGGACGGCCACAGCCACAGGACGGCGCCACGGACAGCTCGCGCGGCGGACCACTTGTCGTCCCTGCCGCCTGCGACCGTGCTTGACAGGGTGCCTGACGCAGCACGTAGCCTGGTGCAACATGAATACGCTCGGATGCGTCATGCTGCTTCAAAGTGGTTGCGTTATGATGAACTTCGTTTAGGCCTGTGCTTTTAGGCCTGTGCTGGGGGACACAGCCGACACGACCTTGACTTGCTCTTGGAACGAGCCGCCGAAGACGGCGGGGCGCATCGCTTTTCGAAGGAGAGGATATGGCGAGAAAATTCAAGTCGATGGACGGTAACGAGGCCGCGGCGTACGTCTCGTATGCCTACACCGAGGTGGCGGGCATCTACCCGATCACACCGTCCAGCCCGATGGCCGACCACGTCGACCAGTGGGCAGCCCAGGGCATGAAGAACGTCTTCGGCACGCCCGTCAAGGTCGTCGAGATGGAGTCCGAGGCGGGTGCCGCCGGCACCGTCCACGGCTCGCTGGGCGCAGGTGCCCTGACCACGACCTATACGGCGTCGCAGGGCCTTTTGCTCATGGTCCCCAACATGTACAAGATTGCGGCAGAGCAGCTGCCGGGCGTCTTCCATGTCTCCGCACGTACCGTCGCCACGCAGGCGCTCAACATCTTTGGCGACCACTCCGACGTCATGGCCTGCCGCCAGACCGGCTTCGCCATGCTCGCCGAGACCAACGTCCAGGAGGTCATGGACCTCGCGCCCGTCGCCCACCTGTCCGCCATCGAGGGCAAGGTGCCGTTCCTGAACTTCTTCGACGGCTTCCGCACCTCCCACGAGATCCAGAAGGTTGCCGTCTGGGACTACAGCGACCTGGCGGACATGTGTGACATGGATGCCGTCCAGGCGTTCCGTGATCATGCCCTCAACCCCGAGCATCCCCATGCCCGCGGCAGCCACGAGAACGGAGACATCTTCTTCCAGCACCGCGAGGCATGCAACTCCACCTACGACGCGCTGCCTGCGGTCGTCCAGGCCTACATGGACAAGGTCAACGAGAAGCTCGGCACCTCCTATCACCTGTTCGACTACTACGGCGCCGAGGATGCCGACCGCGTCGTCGTCTGCATGGGCTCCTTCTGTGACACCCTCGAGGAGACCATCGATTACCTCAACGCCCATGGCGAGAAGGTCGGGCTGGTCAAGGTCCGCCTGTACCGTCCGTGGTCCGTCAAGGACTTCGTCGCGGCGCTGCCCGCATCCGTCAAGAAGATTGCCGTCCTCGACCGCACCAAGGAGCCCGGCTCCATCGGGGAGCCCCTCTACCAGGACGTCGTGTGCGCCCTCGTCGAGTCCGGCATGGGCGGGATCCCCGTCATCGGGGGCCGTTATGGCCTTGGCTCCAAGGACGAGCCGCCTGCGGCTGCCTTCTCCGTCTACGACGAGCTCAAGAAGGACGAGCCCAAGCGCGAGTTCACCATCGGCATCGTCGATGACGTCACCAACCTCTCCCTGCCCATGGACCCCAAGGCTCCCAACACTTCGGCCGCTGGCACCATCGAGTGCAAGTTCTGGGGCCTCGGCGGCGACGGCACGGTGGGCGCCAACAAGAACTCGATCAAGATCATCGGCGACCACACCGACAAGTACGTTCAGGCATACTTCCAGTACGACTCCAAGAAGACCGGCGGTGTGACCATCTCGCACCTGCGCTTCGGCGACGCCCCCATCCGCTCGCCCTACTACGTCACCGCAGCCGACTTCGTCGCCTGCCACAACCCCAGCTACATCATCAAGGGCTTCAAGATGGTCCGCGACGTCAAGCCAGGTGGCAGCTTCCTTCTCAACTGCCAGTGGAGCGACGAGGAGTTCGCCGAGCACATGCCGGCGAACGCCAAGCGCTACATCGCCGAGAACGACATCAACGTCTACCTGATCGACGCCATTGACCTGGCAGCCAAGGTCGGCATGGGCAAGCGCACCAACACGGTGCTCCAGTCCGCCTTCTTCGCGCTTGCCAAGGTCCTGCCCGCCGAGGACGCCCTCCGGTACATGAAGGACGCGGCGACCAAGTCCTACTCCAAGAAGGGCGAGGCCGTTGTCGCAGCCAACCACAAGGCCATCGACGCAGGTGCCACCGCGTTCCGCAAGTTCGAGGTGCCGGCCGGCTGGGCCACGGCCGAGGACAGGCCCGACACGCTGGCGCTCGAGGGCCGCGAGGCCATCGTCAAGCAGGTCAAGGAACTCCTTGGGCCCATCAACAAGATGGACGGCGACTCCCTGCCCGTCTCCGCCTTTGCGGCCAACGCCGACGGCCAGTGGGAGCTGGGTGCCTCCGCCTACGAGAAGCGCGGCACGGCGGTCATGGTCCCGCGCTGGGACGAGAGCAAGTGCATCCAGTGCAACAACTGTGCCTACGTCTGCCCCCACGCGACCATCCGCCCGGTTGCCATGAACGCCGAGGAGGCCGCCGCCGCACCCGAGGCCATGAAGACGGTCGGACTCAAGATCCCCAAGAACACCGGCTACACCTTCACCGTCGCCGTGTCGCCGCTTGACTGCATGGGCTGCTACAACTGCGTCGCCATCTGCCCCAAGAGCGACATGAAGGAGGGCGGTGCCCTCACGATGGTGCCCCAGGAGGAAGAGGCCGCCCAGGTGGCCGTCTGGGACTACGCCGTCAACAAGGTCTCCGAGAAGGGCGAGCTCTTCTCGGACAAGACCACCAAGGGCTCCCAGTTCAGGAAGCCTTTGCTCGAGTTCTCCGGCTCCTGCGCCGGCTGCGCCGAGACCTCCTACGCACGTCTCGTGACCCAGCTCTTCGGTGACCGCATGTTCATCTCCAACGCTACCGGCTGCTCCTCCATCTGGGGCAACCCTGCCGCCACCTCGCCGTTCACCTGCAACGCCGAGGGCCATGGCCCCGCGTGGAACAACTCGCTCTTCGAGGACAATGCCGAGCACGGCCTAGGCTTCAGCGTGGGCTACGAGGCCGAGCAGAACCGCCTGGTCGCTGCCACCGAGGCCCTTCTCGCGACCGACGTCTCCGACGAGTTCAAGGCGGCCGCCCAGGCTTGGCTGGACTCCCGGGGCGACGCCGCCGCCTCCAAGGCTGCGGCTGCGGCCTACGTCGCGGCACTCGAGGCCAACGGCTCCGATGCCGCCAAGGCGATCGCCGCTGACAGGTCGTTTATGACCAAGAAGTCCTTCTGGATCTTCGGTGGCGACGGCTGGGCCTACGATATCGGCTTCGGTGGCCTGGACCACGTCCTTGCCTCCGGCAACAACGTGAACGTCTTCGTCTTCGACACCGAGGTCTACTCCAACACCGGCGGCCAGGCGTCCAAGGCCTCCAACATCGGCCAGGTCGCCCAGTTCGCGGCTGCCGGCAAGGCGACCAGCAAGAAGTCCCTCGCCGAGATCGAGATGAGCTACGGCTACGTCTACGTCGCACAGGTCGCCATGGGCGCCAACCTCGCCCAGACCCTCAAGGCCATCGCCGAGGCCGAGGCCTACGACGGTCCGTCCCTCATCATTGGCTACAGCCCCTGCGAGATGCACTCCATCAAGAAGGGCGGCATGATCCACTGCCAGGAGGAGATGAAGAAGGCCGTCGACTGCGGCTACTGGAACCTCTTCCGCTTCAACCCCTCCGCTGGTCCGGGCAAGAAGTTTGTCCTCGACTCCAAGGAGCCGAAGGGCGGCTATCAGGAGTTCCTGATGAACGAGGCGCGCTACGCCCGCCTCACCAGCGAGTTCCCAGAGCGCGCGGAGAAGCTCTTCCAGCGCAACGAGGAGGCCGCCATGGCTCGTTACCAGCATCTCCTCAAGCTCAAGGACCTCTACGCCGAGGCTTAGGGACCAGAGGCGGTGGGCTGCGACGTGAGATTGTGCGCAGTCACGAACCCATAGGCTAGGCTGGCCGGGCTGGGGGCGTAGCGCCTCCGGCCCGGTCTTCCTCGTCTCGTGCGACCATTCGGGAGGTTTTTCGGGCGATTTGTCGATTATGCCAGGCATCCGCATGCGCTAGGGTTTGCTGCGCCCGATATTGGACCTGGTATCGGAAGGTGCTGCCCGGGGCCTTGGGTGGCACATGGCCATGACGGGAAGGTGCGATCACATGCGCGAGAATCGTATTCGCAGGCTGCACGCTGCGGCCGTGGCCGCTGTGGCGGCCGTGCTGTCCGCCGCGCTTGTCGCCTGCGGGGGGCAGGCCGCCCCCTCGGGTCAACCCGCCGACACCGATGCACGGCAGTCCGAGGCCGTGGGGTCCGTCGACGTCAAGGTGGCGTCCCTCAAGGGCCCGACCTCCATCGGCCTCGCGTCGTTCATGGACAAGGCCGCAAGCGACCCCGGCAGCCTGGCCAACGCATACGACTTCACTGTGGCCGGCTCTGCCGACGAGGTCGTGCCCTCCCTCATCCAGGGCGATGTCGACATCGCCCTCGTCCCGGCCAACGTCGCCTCCGTCCTCTACAACAAGACCGCAGGCGGTGTCGTGGCCCTCGACGTCAACACGCTCGGCGTTCTCTCTGTGGTGACGGCCGATTCCGGTGTGGTGGACTTCTCGGCGCTGTCGGGGCGGACCGTCTACATGACGGGCAAGGGGGCGACGCCCGAGTACGTCATGAACTACCTCCTCGAGAGGAACGGGCTTGCCGGGCAGGTGACGCTCGAGTTCAAGAGCGAGGCCACCGAGGTCGTCCAGGCCATCTCCCAGGACCTTGATGCCGTCGCCGTGCTGCCGCAGCCCTACGTCACGGTGGCCTGTGCCAAGAACCCCTCGCTCAAGGCAACCATCGACCTCAACGATGTCTGGGACACGGCGTCTGCGGACGGCTCAAGGCTCGTCACGGGTGTGACGGTGGCGCGCAGGGAGTTCCTCGAGGAGCATCCCGACGCCGTCAGGGAGTTCGTCGAGCGGCAGTCCGCCTCCGTCGATGCGGCGAACGCCGATCCTGAGGGCACGGCGCCCCTGGTCGTGAACGCGGGCATCGTGGACAGCGAGCAGATCGCCGCGAAGGCCATTCCCGGATGCCATCTGGTCTGCCTGACCGGGGACGATCTCAGGGGGGCGCTCTCGGGCTACCTCAAGACCCTCTTTGATGCCGACGCCAGTTCCGTGGGCGGCTCTCTTCCCGGTGACGACTTCTACTACGCCGGGTAGCTCGCCATGCGGAACGCATGGTCCTGGGACCCCGGATCGCCGGCCTCGGCCATCGGAAGCGAGTGTTTCTGCGAGTACTTTTGCGAGTGCTTCTAGAGTACTTTTAGAAGTGAGCACCTTTTAGTCCCCTCGGGGGCATCTCGCGTCCGAGAAGTGCGTATCTTGCGATATCATCGCAGGTACCGGGCTTGTCGAAATTGCCAGAAGTGAGTAGCGGCACTCACTTCTGGGTAGCGGCACTCACTTCTGGGTAGCGGCACTCACTTCTGGCAATCGGGACCTGTGGGCTCCGGACCCGTGGCTCCGGGAGAGGATGCTCCGTCGCGCTCCGGCACCCGGCCGCGCCGCCTCGCGCTAGCACCGCTCCGTGGCCGCGAGCAGGGGGGTGAGCGGCCCCTGCGAGAGGACGCTCACCCTGTGCGTGGCGCGCGAGAGGGCCGTGTAGAGTCGGTTTCGCGAGAGGGGCGTGTCGGGGTAGACCTCCGCCTGGGCATCCGCGACGACGACATGGTCGAACTCGAGGCCTTTGGCGAGCGAGAGCTCCATGAGCACCACGCCCCCTGCGGGCAGTGCGTCGCCCTTGTCGACGAGAGTGACGGCGCTCCCTGGTTGCGCGTCCCCCATCCTCGGCCGCAGGCCTCCTCGTTGGCCATCCGGCGCACCCTCCGGCCGGACCCCCTTCAGCTGGCGTGCGAGCCAACGGGAACGGGCCCTGTCGGCGCAGATGACGGCACAGAGCCCCTTGCATCGCCCGGCCTCGTCGAGGATCTCCCTGAGCATTGCCAGGTAAGCGCCTGCGTCCCCCGAGCTGACCTCGATTATGCGCGGACGTCCGCCATCGCGTTGGACCGAGCTCACCGCGGCGTGCTCGTCCTGTTCGACCAGGCCCCAGAACAGGGCGGTGACCTCGGGCGTGGAGCGGTAGCTCGTGAGCAGGCGGCACTCCTCGACCTCCCCATGGGACTCCCCGAAGACGCGCCTGATCTCGTCGAAGGAGGCACTGCCCTCCCGAATGGCCTGGTGCTCGTCCCCCAAAAGCAGGAAGTGCGCCCGTGAGAAGTAGCGTGCCAGCACCATGAGCTGCCCTGCGGAGTAGTCCTGGACCTCGTCGACCATCACGTAACGGGCGTCGCGCCCGCCACCGCCGGTGATGAGCAGGTGCAGGTACAGCCATTCGACGGAATTCAGGTTGCTGGTTCCTAGGATGCGTGCGCCTATGCGATCGATGCGCAGCCACCCAGACCGCTCTATCTCGTCGTGCGCACCCCCGTAGAGACCCTCGGCATAGCGTTTGGCCCATGAGAGGAGCTCGTCCTCGTCATTGGGGGAGATGACCTCCCCGAAGCGGGCCATCTGCTCGTCGACGTCAAGCGCGAGCATGCGCTCCTGGAGCTCCTCGTCGTGGGCGAGATTCGCGATCCTGCGGTTCAGGCGGCCATGGAGCTCGTCCTTGACCAAGGCCACGAACTTGGGCCCAACGGGGAAGCGCGCGTACTTCTCTGCCGCGCCCTGGATGCTCGAGGTCCTGAGGAGCACCGTCTCGGCGACCTTGACCTCGCGGAAGTCGGAGGGCAGCAGCTCGAGTGACGGCACGGCGGCCTCGAGGCGACCCAGCTCGTCCGCCGTGGTGCCCCTGCCCTCCCCGTGGTCGGCGAGGCCCTGCGCCGCCGTGAAGGAGCGCCAGGTGAAGGTCCGGGGGTTTGACTCGCCCAGCGAGGGCAGGACGGTGTCGACGTAGCGCCTGAAGACGTCGTTGGGCGTGAAGAGGTAGACCTGGCTCGCGTCAAGGGTCTTGCGCTCGCGGTAGAGCAGGAAGGCGATGCGCTGGAGCAGGACCGACGTCTTGCCCGAGCCCGCGATGCCGCTGACGATGAGAGCGCCCACGTCCCGGTGGCGGATGACCCGGTTCTGCTCTCGCTGGATGGTGGCCGTGATGGCCTGGAGCTTCTCGGAGTGATGGCGGCTGAGCGCCGAGAGGAGCAGCGAGTCCTCGATCGCGACGTCAGAGTCGAAGTACAGGTTGAGGTGGTCGCGCGTGATGTCGAACTGCCGGCGCAGCTCGAGCTCCACGGTGCGCAGCCTCCCATCGACCTCGTAGGAGGTCGTCCCCATCTCCTGGTTGTAATAGGTCTCCGCGATGGGGTTGCGCCAGTCGACGACGAGCGGTGTGTGGTGGTCGTCGGTCATGCCGGCGGCACCGATGTAGACGTCGCGTGCGGGTCGTCCCGGGCGCATCCTGAGGCGCACCTTGGCGAAGTAGGGCTGCCTCAGCAGTATGGCCACGCGTCCCAGGCGCTCGATGTCGAAGTCATGCACCTGGTTGTAGGAGTCTATGACGGAGTTCAGGGTCTCGATGGCCGCCAGGGTCTCCATGGCCTCGTCGGCGCCGCCGAAGTCCTGGCGCACCTCCTCGGACATGTCGATCAGGTCCCGGGCGGCCTGCCTGTGGGTGGTCTCGAGCCTCTCGGTGAGCTCGTCGCGCAGACGGACGAGCTGCGCGTAGATGTCGTCGAGGTGTGCCTGCTCTGCTGCCAGCGTCCTGTCGTCCATGCTAGAGACACGCCTCCTCGATGACGCGGCGGAGCTCGCCTATTCCCAGGCCGGTCTCGGACGAGGTGACGATCATGCGCGTGCGGTCGATGCCGAACTGCCGGGCGAGCGCTGCGGCCTGCTGGGACTGCCTGGCACGGCTGAGCTTGTCGGCCTTGGTCAGTGCCACCACGTAGGGCAGCTCGTTCTCCGTCAGGAAGCCGAGCATGTCGCGGTCGAGCTGCTGGGCGTCGTGGCGGATGTCGACGAGCGACACGACGAGGTTGAAGCTGCGCCCCTGCGCGAAGTAGCCGCCTATGAGGTCTGCCCAGCGCCGGCGCTCCCTCTGGGAGACCTTCGCGAAGCCGTAGCCGGGCAGGTCGACGAAGCGCACCCCGTCGACGTCGAAGAAGTTGATGTTGGCCGTCTTGCCCGGCTGGGACGAGACGCGTGCGAGCGCCTTGCGCCCGACGAGCCGGTTGAGAAGCGACGACTTGCCGACGTTGGAGCGACCGGCGAAGGCGACCTCCGGCGTGGTCGGCTCGGGCAGCTGCCCTACGGTCCCATAGGACGCCTCGTAGCGGGCGGTCTCGTACTTGAGGGCCATGGGGTGCCTCCCTGTCGCGAGCAGCCCTTCGAACTCCCGAGGCCCTCCCTGGGCCATGGGCTGCAGTCTCTTCTCGACCTGGGCGATTGCCGGTGCTCCGCTTGGGCTGGACATGCCGGGCGGACGCCCTCGTTCAGGGGACCAGGGTACCAAGACGGTTGTTGGGATGCCGGGCACTCGACGAGAAAAGCCTTAAAACCCATGGCTTTGCGGTCGTTCAAAGGGGGAGGGACCACGAAGTACGTGACCAGCACCCCGTTACGTGCCTACCGGCCCCCTTCCGCCTCCAGGAGGTCCTCAATGAAGCCGACGGCATAGCTTTTGAAGACGACCTCCCCCTCCTCCTGGGTGGCATCGAGGTCGACGTCCGCCGAGATGCCGAAGTCCCCCTCGTCATCCTCGTCCCTCAGCATCTGCCGCACGTGCCAGACATGGGAGTCCCGCTCGTCTGACTCGTCCATGAGCAGATAGGCGTTCGAACGTGCGCCACCGTCGAGAAGGACCTCCTCGTGGGCCCCATGGTAGGCCTCGATCGCGGCACGCCAGCGCGCCGCGCGCCATCCCCAGCCACCGTCCATCTCGCCCAGCCCCTCGTCGTCGCCGTGGGCGATGAGGCGCACGCGCGCGAAGAGGGCGTTCCTGACCAGGACCACAAGGCCTCGGCGGTCGTGCACGACCTCGTCCGCATCGGGCGGCGTGACGTCCGCACCGTCGGCGCCGGTCGTGCCCGCGGCCTCCCACTCGTCCACGAGCGAGGAGTCCACGGAGCGCACGACCAACCTGAGCCAGGCAACGATGTCGCGCAGGCGTTCGTCGAGCTTCTCGGGCGGTACGGTGCGGTCGAGCACGCGATACGCGTCCGAGAGGTAGCGCAGCAGCGTGCCCTCGCTACGCGCGATGTTGCAGCGCTGTACGTAGCCCTTGAAGTCGGATGCCGTCTCGAGCATGTCGCGCAGGACCGACTTGGGGCTGGGGGCGAAGTCGGCGGCCCAGGGGACCTTCTCGCAGTAGCGCTCGAAGGCGGCATCCAGAAACCCCTCGAGCGGCTTGGGGTAACTGACCTCCTGGATACGCTCAATGCGTTCGTCGTACTCCACGCCGTCGGCCTTCATGCGGGCCATGGCCTCGTCGCGGGCCTGGCGCTCGAGGGCACGCAGGATCTGCGGCGGGTCCTCGAGGGTCGCCTCGACCATGGAGACGAGGTCCATCGCGTAGTGGTCGTCTGCGGGATCCAAAAGCTCCAGGGCGGCAAGGAGGAACGGCGACAGGGGTTGGTCCAGGGCGAAGTCCTCGGGCACATCCACGGTCGCCGCGAAGTCCGCGCTGCCGTCCGCTCCCTCGTGACGCTCCACGACGCCTGCGTCGATGAGGGTGGCGAAGATCTCGTCGGCACGCCTGCGCAGCCGCTCCTTCTCCTCGGCGCTCTGGGCGGAGCCGTCGATGAGGCGGATGGTGCGCGCGTAGGCGTCCCCGCCCTGCACGACTTCGGCCAGGACCATGGCATGCGTGATGCGCATGCGGGGTCTCATGGGCTCGGGCTCGGCGGCGACGAGCCTCTCGAACGTCGCCTCCTTCCAGCCGACGTAGCCCTTGGGCGGCGTCTTGGTCCTGACCTTTCGCGCCTTCTTGGGGTCGCCTCCGGCCTTGGCCAGGGCGCGGGCGTTCTCGATGTCGTACTCGGTGGCCTCGGCGATGACCACGCCCTCGGTGTCGAAGCCCGCTCGACCGGCCCTCCCTGCGATCTGGTGGAACTCGCGGGCGTTGAGGTGGCGCATGCGGCGCCCGTCGAACTTGGAGAGCGCGGTCAGCACGACGGTGTGGATGGGGACGTTGATGCCGACGCCCAGGGTGTCGGTCCCGCAGATGACGGGCAGAAGCCCCTGTTGTGCGAGCTTCTCGACCAGCAGGCGGTAGCGTGGGAGCATGCCGGCGTGATGCACGCCGACGCCCGTGAGCAAAAGGCGCCTGAGGGCCTTCCCGAAGGTGGTGGTGAAGCGGGTCCCTGCCAGGGCGTCCCCGATGCGCGTGCGCTGCTCCCTGGTCGACACCCCGAAGCTTGCCAGCGACTGTGCGCTCCTGATGGCATCCTGCTGTGAGAAGTGGACTATGTAGAGCGGCGCCTCGCCTGCCTCGAGGGCGACCTTGACCGTGGCCTCGAGGGGGGTGTCGACATAGCGCCAGGAGAGTGGCACGGGGCGCGGCGCGTCCGCGACGACGTCGACGGCGCGGCCGGTGTGCGCCTCGAGCGCACGCGCGATGCCGCCGACGTCACCCAGGGTGGCGCTCATCAGCAGGAACTGCGTGCGGGGCAGCGTGAGCAGGGGCACCTGCCAGGCCCAGCCGCGTTCGCGGTCCCCATAGAAGTGGAACTCGTCCATGGCGACGCAGCCGATGTCGGCGCCCTCGCCCTTGCGCAGCGCGTCCTGGGCCAGGATCTCGGCGGTGCAGCACACGATGGGGGCGTCGCCGTTGATGACGACGTCGCCCGTGATCATCCCCACGTTCTCACGGCCGAGCAGTCCCACGAGGTCGAAGAACTTCTCGCTGACGAGCGCCTTGATGGGCGCGGTGTAGCAGGCGCGCCGGTTGGTGCAGACTGCCATGAAGGAGAGTCCGAGCGCCACCAGGGACTTGCCGGACCCGGTGGGCGTGCCCAGGATCACGTGGTCGCCGGCAGCGATGTCGAGGAGGGCCTCCTCCTGGTGCTCCCACAGGTCCATGCCGCGCGACTCCACCCAACCCAGGAAGAGCCCGAGCGCCTCGTCGGCGGGTATGTCGGCGAACGTCTCGTCGTCTGGCCAGGGAACCAGGCTCCCGAGGGAGCCTGTCTCGTCATCCGTCACGTGGCCCCCGCCCTGGGCGCCGCCGCCCCTCGAGGGCCTTTGCGATCCGGTGCGCCGCCTTGGAGGGGACGAGGGTCTCGTCGTCCTCGAAGCTGAGGATGAGCTCGTCGAGCTTGGCGATGTACCCCAGGGCGAGCGACGTGAGCCGTCGCTGGCTGTGGGTGACGTAGCCCACGTTCATGACCTCGTCGCACTCGATGGGAATCGAGGTGATGCCCGAGAACATCTCGTCCGAGCGGACCCCCGTGGAGACCAAAAAGCCGTCGTAGCGCGAGAGCAGGCCGGTCATCGTCGCGCGGTCGCTCACGACGATCTCTCGGTCGTGGGGAAGCGTCGCCAGGGGCTCCTCCGAGTAGAAGAGCGAGCTCTCGGGCCCCTGCTCGAAGGTGTAGCGCGCGAAGGGCGCCAGGTCCTCCACCGTGACGGAGGGCCTTTCCGCGAGGGGGTGCCCCTCGCGGACGAACACGTGGGGCCGCGCGCGGAAGAGCGGCGTGAACGAGAGGGACGCCTCCTCGAGGCGGCTGCGCAGCACGCGCTCGTTCGAGCCCGAGAGGTAGAGGATGCCGATGTCGCTCCTGAAGGAGCGGACGTCCTCGATGATCTCGCTGGTGCGTGTCTCGCGCAGCGAGTACTCGCATGACGCGTCGTCGCGTTCGGCGACGAAGTCGATGAACGCGTTCACCGCGAAGGCGTAGTGCTGGGACGAGATGGCGAGGCGCCTGTGCGCGTCCTCGCCCTTCTGGCGGTAGTGCCGTGCGAGCAGGTCGGCCTGCTCGACGACCTGGCGTGCGTACCCCAGGAACTCCACGCCCTCGCTGGTGAGCGTGATGCCCCTGCTCGAACGGTTGAACACCCTGATGCCCAGCTCCCGTTCGAGGTCGCGCACGGCGACGGAGAGGCTGGACTGGGAGATAAACAGGGAGCGCGCGACGGAGTTCATCGAGCCGCTCTCGGCTATTGCGATGATGTAGCGCAACTGCTGAAGCCTCATGCTCTTCTCCCAGGCCCCCTCGCGCCGCCGCAGCGACGGTCGCTACTCGTCCGTGGCCTCGGCGCCCATGACGCTCAGGAACAGCTCGAGGCTGTCCTGGTCATGGGGCAGGAGGTCGGCGTCGATGCCGGAGGTCATCTGCTCGTAGGTCAGCACCTGGCCGGTGTCGCAGATCCTGAATTGCTTGCCGGCCTTGGGCAGCTCGAAAGCGCTCATCTCGTTCCCTTCGTGTTCGACCATAAGCCCCTCCATGATTGTCCGTGAGGCACCTCGTGCGTGCGGGACTGCCTCGCGAGGCTAGATTCTAAGCCTACATAGACGAGATGCCTACGCGCAGTAGATATGCGACTTGTATGACACCACAAAATATAGGCTAGCAAGTAGCAAAAGGAGGTGTCGTGGGCGAACGGTACAAAGAAGCGTCTGATAGGAGCGCGGATGCCGTCGCCGCAGGACCCCGCTCGACGCAGGGGGAACGGGCAGTTCACGAGAACAACCTCCGTTACCTGCGTGACAAGGTGGGCCTAAGCCAGGTGCAGGTTGCCGCGCAGCTGGGCGTCAGCTCGAAGACCTACAGCTCGTGGGAGACGGGCCGCACCGAACTGGGTGCCGAGCGCATCCGCGCGCTCTGCGACCTTCTGGGCTGTACGCCCAACGATGTCTTGGGGTATAGGGGACACACGTCCTTCGCGCCCGTCACCACGATAGAGGAGACCATCGTGGACCTCTACGGGAGGCTTGCCCCCAACGTTCGCATGGCCGTGCTCGAGATCATGCGTGACTCCGCCAAGAAGCGTCGACCGCGCTAGAGGATCTGCTCCATGCCGACTTTGTAGGGCACCGGGCCCATCGCCTCGCAGAAGCCTCGGGCACCTGGGGGTTGCAGCTCCATACGATGTCCATGTGCGCCTCCTTTGAAGATGCTTGGCCCAATCAACACATCTTGGACATGGCGCTGTGGGTGTGCGAGAGGATATAGTGTAGCGATACTGAAATGCAACCGAGCCCCGGAGTCCCTTAGTCGTGGAATTGTACTCGGCAGGTTTCCTGCTCTTCCTGGCGGTTTCCCTCGCCAGCTACTACCTTGTAGGCCGCCTCGTCCCGCGTGGCCAATGGGCGCTGCTCCTCGTCGCCTCCCTTGCCTTCTACGGCCTCGTCGGTTCATGGGAGACGCTCTGGCTGGTCGTGCTCGTCGCACTGGTGACCTGGGCGGTCCCGCTCGCGTTCGTTCGCATGGAAGGCCTCTCCTCACGGCAGCGCCATGCACTGGACGACCGCAGGCAGAGGAAGGCCGTGAAGCTGCGCTGGCGGCGGCGCCAGCGGCTCGTCCTGCTGGCCGCGCTCGTCGCCTGCTTTGGCATCCTCGCGTACCTCAAGTACTGGAACACGCTGCTGTACGAGCTGGGCGCGGCCCCCTCGCGTGGGAGCCTGGGGCTGCTGCTGCCGCTGGGCATCTCGTTCTACACCTTCCAGTCGGTCGCCTACCTGGTCGACGCATACAACGCCAAGGTCGAGCCCCAGCGGAACTTTGCGCGCCACCTGCTGTTCGTGACCTGGTTCCCCCAGATGATCCAGGGACCCATCAATCGCTACGACCAGCTGGGTCCCCAGCTCTTCGCGCCACACAGGTGGTCCGAGGTCGACGTGTCGCGCGCGCTCGTCACCGTGGGCTACGGCATGGTCAAGAAGTTCGTGATGGCCGATCTCCTGGTGGGGATCATCACCCGCCTCCTCTCCTCGGTGGATGCCCAGACGCCGGGTTCGCTCATCGTCCTCGCGATCCTCATGTACTCCGCCCAGCAGTACGGCGACTTCTCGGGCGGCATCGACATGGTCGAGGGCGTCTCGGAGCTCTTTGGCGTGCACATGGCCCCCAACTTCAGGCGTCCGTACTTCTCGACCTCGCTCGCGGACTTCTGGCGCCGCTGGCATATCTCCCTGGGCCAGTGGATGCGTGACTACGTGTTCTACCCGTTCGCCCTGACGGCGCCGATGAAGCGGTTGGGCAAGTGGTCGTCGGCTCGCCTGGGCCGCCACGTCGGCCGGACCCTGCCCGCCTGCGTCGCAAACGTCCTGGTGTTCCTGATCGTCGGCATATGGCATGGCGCCGACCTGCACTTCGTCGTATGGGGCCTCTACAATGGCCTTGTCATTGCCCTGTCCGACCTGCTGCGGCCTGCCTTCGACCACCTGGTGGGGGCGCTGCGCGTCGACAGGGAGGGCCGCCCCTGGCACGTCTTCGCCGTCCTGCGCACCTTCGCCGTCGTGAACGTGGGCTGGTACTTCGACCGCATCGAGGACTTTGGCACGAGCGTGCTCTGCCTCAAGAGCACGCTCCTCAACTTCGACCCTGCGGGCTTGGGTCCGTCACTTGCGGCATTGGGGCTCAAGCCGGGCGAGAGGATGCAGATCATGCTGGCGTTTGTTGCGATAGTGGTGGTCTTCGCCCAGAGCCTGCAGGAGGAGCGCAGGGGACATGCGACGCAGTCCTGCGTCGCCGAGGACTTTCTCGCGCGTCCGGTCCTGGTTCGCGGCGCCACCGTAGTGACGTTGGGGCTGCTGGTCCTGTCCTCCTTCGTCTTTAACGTGGGAGGGGGGTTCATGTATGCGAATTACTAGGGCCAAGGCACGGGTCGTCGGGGGCTCAGGCAGAAGGGGCGGGCTCACGCCCGCTCGCCTGCTTGGGGTCATGGCGTGGTGCGCGCTGCTCGTGCTGGTGGACGTTGCCGCCACGCTCGCCCTGGGCCAGTACGGCTCGCTCTCAGCGGTTGCGGTGGACGACTTCGGGTCCGCCCCCTCCGTGGGGACGGCGTTCGTGGGCAGCTCCTTTGCCGAGAGGGCCTTTGACCCGATGTCCTTCGATGACGCCCGTCAGGAGGAGGACGCCACGGCCGCGCAGGACTCGTACAACCTCTCGACGCCAGGTCAGACGATGGGCGCCACCGGTGACGCCGTCTCCTATGCCATCCAAAGGGGTGCCCGCCGCGTCGTGCTGGGCCTTGGTGTCGAGACGATGTGCTGCTACGCGGACGCCCGCTCGGACGTCCCGTACTACCTCGCCCGCTACGAGCGCGAGCCGCTCACCCTGGTGGGCAGGCTCGCCTCCGTGGCACTCGATCCTGACGTCGTGGGCAGCAAGGACTCGCTCAACGTCCTGTTTCCCTGGATCTTCACCACGATCAAGCATGTTCCGAGCGTGGGGCAGAACCTGCGCTCGCGCCTCTCGGGGGAGGCCCGCTCTGCGGCTGCGGAGAAGGTCGTGCGCGACTGGCGCTACGCGGGCCGAGGCTACGGAAACTTCACGATGCAGCTTGACCTCAGCAACCCACGCACCTCCGTCAACACCTACGGCGAGCCCCGGCAGGACCCGCGCTGCCTCGAGGCGCTGGCCCGCATCGCCGACGAGTGCCGCTCTGCGGGCGTGCAGCTCGTGGTGGTCTCGACACCGCACCCCGCATACGACACCGTCGCCTTCGGGGATGCCTATCCCGAGATCATGGGCGCGGTGCAGCGCGTCGCCCAGGAGCACGGGGCCACCTACCTCGACTTCAACATGGCGAGGGACGGCGTGCTCGACCTCTCGCCCGAAGACTACGGCGACTTCGAGCACCTGGGACCCGAGGGCGCGCGGCGCTTCTCCCGCCTGCTCGCCCAGATGCTCTCGCGCATTGATGAGGGCGCGGACGCGAGCTCTGACTTCTATGGCTACGATGACTGGTCCCAGTGGCTCGCCGGGCACCAGGGTTGGAGGGTGTAGCGGATGCACAACGTCTTGGAATGGCTCGAACGCTCGGCCGCACGGGCGCCCGACAAGGTGGCCGTGGCAGGCCCCCAGGATCATCTGACCTTCGCCCAGCTGGCCGAGGGGAGCCGCCGCGTCGGCTCGTGGCTCGCCGCCCATGGCATGTCGTCGCGCCGCGGCGTCGCGTTCTACCTCGAGAAGAGTCCCTCTGCCCTGTCGGGCATGCTGGGCGCCGTCTTTGCCGGGGGCTTCTATTCGGTGCTCGACGTGCGCCAGCCCGCAGCGCGCATCCAATCGATCTGCGCCACGTTGGACCCGCTCGTCGTCGTGGCCGATGATGCCAACCTCGCTGCGGCCCGGGAGGCGCTCGAGGCCACGGCCTGGGAGGTCGTCCCGTTGGGGGAGCTCCTGTCCGCCCCCGAGGACGCGGCGCTCCTCTCGGCAGCCCGCGCCCAGGCGACCGACGTGGACCCCCTGTACGTGAACTTCACGAGTGGCAGCACGGGCACGCCCAAGGGCGTCGTCGTGAGCCATCGCTCGGTCATAGACTTCATCCCCACGTTCGTCCGGACCTTTGGGATGGGGGAGGACGACGTCTTCGCCAACCAGGCGCCATTCGACTTCGACGTCTCGGTGAAGGACATCTATTCGTGCCTGCTGCTGGGTGCGCGCCTGCAGCTGGTCCCCCGGCCGTACTTCACGGCACCCACCACGCTCATGGACTACCTGGCGGACACCCACGCAACGACGCTGGTCTGGGCCGTGAGCGCCCTGTGCTTCGTGTCGATCATGAACGCCTTCGACTACCGCGTGCCCAAGGATGTGAGGAGGGTGCTCTTCTCCGGCGAGGTCATGCCGCCCAAGCAGCTGTCCCGCTGGCGCGCCCACCTGCCGGACGTCACCTACGTGAACCTCTACGGACCCACCGAGATCACCTGCAACTGCACCTACTACGTGGTGGATCGCGACTTCGGCAAGGGCGAGGCCATCCCCATGGGGAGGCCCTTCGACAACGAGCGCGTCTTCTTGCTGGGCGAGGGCGAGCGGGAGGTGACGCCTGACATGGTGGGCGTCGAGGGCGAGATCTGCGTGGCTGGCACGGCCCTGGGCCTGGGCTACCTGGGGGATGCCGGGCGCACGGGCGAGGCCTTCGTGCAGAACCCGCTGGAGCGTCGCTGGCTGGACCCCATCTACCGCACGGGCGACCTGGCACGCTACGACTCCGCAGGCAACCTGGTCTACAGCTCCCGCAAGGACCATCAGATCAAGCACCTGGGCCAGCGCATCGAGCTGGGCGACATCGAGTCCACGGCCGCCGCGCTCGCGGGCGTGGACCAGGCGGCCTGCACCTACGATGCCCGCCGCAAGAAGATCCACCTGTTCTACGTCGGCGAGGCCTCCCACGAGGAGGTCGCGCTGTCCCTGCGCGCGCAGCTTCCCTCGTACATGGCCCCCAACGGCATCCATGCCCTCGAGGCGATGCCCCTCACCAAGAACGGCAAGGTGGACCGCTCGCTGCTTGCCGAGCAGACCACGTCCCGACTATAGGCAGGAGAGAAGAACATGGCCTCTGGACTGGCGACCGCCGAGCTCCTGGACATCGCAAGGGAGTTTGGGACCCCGACCTACCTCTTCGACCTCGTCGCCCTCTCGGCGCGCCTTGCCGCGGTGCGCGAGATCCTGGGACCGTCCGTGCGCCTGTGCTACTCGATCAAGGCGAACCCGTTTCTGAGCCGCGCTGCCGCAGAGTGCGGCTATGAGCTCGAGGTCTGCAGCCCGGGCGAGCTCGACGTCTGCAGGGGCCTGGGCATAGAGGCGCCCGCCATCGTCTACTCGGGCGTCTGCAAGGGCGAGGCAGACGTCCGAGCGGCCCTCGACTATGGCGTGGGCGTCCTCACGGCCGAGTCGCCACGCCAGTTCGAGCTGGTGGAGCAGGAGGCGAGGCGCAGGGGGCTTCGCGTCCCGGTGCTGCTGCGCCTGAACGGCGGCAGCCAGTTTGGCATGAGCCGCGGCGACCTCGAGCGCATCGTCCGGGACCGCGAGGGCTATGGTGCCGCCGAGCTCGTGGGCATCCACTACTTCGTGGGCACCCAGCGTCGCAAGCTCCAGCACCAGCGCCGCGAGCTGCAGATGCTCTGCGACCTCGCGGACGAGCTGGAGCGCCGCTGCGGCTGGCGTCCCGTGCGTCTGGAGTATGGCCCGGGCCTCGCCGTTCCCTACTTCGAGGGGGAGGACTTCTCCGACACGCTGGCGCCGGCGCGCGAGCTGGCCGGCGACCTGCAAGCCGTTGCCGGACGCTTCGATCTCACTGTCGAGATGGGACGCTTCCTCGCGAGCTCGTGCGGCAGCTACCTCACGTCTGTCGTCGACCTCAAGGACGGCCAGGACGACGAGACCTGCTACGCCTTCGTCGACGGCGGCATCAACCACGTGAACTACCTGGGACAGATGATGGGGCTCAAGCTCCCCGTCATCCGTAACGCGAGCGTCGAGGGGGGGTCGGGAGGCCCGTTGTCCCGCGAGCGCCGGCCCTGGACGCTCTGCGGGTCGCTCTGCACCACCAATGACGTCCTCGTGCGGCAGCTCGACAGGCCCCTCGCCCCCGATGACGTGCTCGTGTTCGAGAACATAGGCGCGTACTCCGTCACGGAGTCGATGTACCTGTTCTTGAGCAGGGCCATGCCACGCGTCATCCTGCGCCGGGGGAGGGGCGACTACGTGCTGGCCCGCGACGTCGTGCAGACGAGCATGCTCAACATGCCATCCTAGTCGACGTAGGCGTGGCCCTCGTGCCCGAGGCGCGCGCTGCGTTAGAATGGACGAGCTTTCTGGACGGGCCTTCGGACGCCTTCCCCATGGCGGTGCCAGTGGCCCAGGACCGAGGAGGAGACCACCATGGATGACATCACCCTGGACGCCGTGATCGAGATGCTCTCGGGCATCCGTGACGACGTCGACTTCGCGACGGCGACCGGCCTTGTGGATGACCGCGTGCTCGACTCGTTCGACATACTGTCCGTCATCAGCGCCATCGACGAGGAGTTCGACGTCGCCGTCCCCGCCAAGGACATCGTGCCCGACAACTTCAACAGCGCCGAGGGCATCTACCACATGGTCAGGGGGCTTGCGGACGCCGAGTAGCGTCCGGTCGGCCCCGTGGCCCGAAGTTCCGTGGCCCCACAGGGGGCCCATGATCGTCCGGGTGCCGCGACAGCGGACGTCCGGCGAGTGAGGAGAGACCCCATGCCACAGATCGACACGCTCTGCGTCCAAGCGGGCTACGCCCCGGGCGACGGCGAACCGCGCCAGCTTCCCATCGTCCAGTCGACGACCTTCAAGTACGACACGTCCGAGCACATGGGCCGGCTCTTCGACCTCGAGGCTGAGGGCTACTTCTACACCCGCCTGCAGAATCCCACCAACGACGCCGTCGCCGCCAAGATCTGCAGGCTCGAGGGTGGCTCTGCGGCCATGCTCACGAGCTCGGGGCAGGCCGCGAACTTCTTCGCCCTGTTCAACATCGCCGAGGCGGGGGACCATGTGGTGGCCAGCTCGGCGATCTACGGCGGCACCTACAACCTCCTGGCGCACACGATGTCCAAGATGGGGGTGAGGGTGACGTTCGTCTCGCCCACCTGCACCGACGAGGAGCTTGCGGCGGCGTTCGAGCCCAACACCAAGGCGGTCTTCGGCGAGACCATCGCCAACCCCGCCCTCGCCGTCCTGGACATCGAGCGCTTCGCGCGTGCCGCCCACGGGCACGGCGTTCCCCTCGTCGTGGACAACACCTTCCCCACGCCCGTCAACTGCCGGCCCATCGAGTGGGGCGCCGACATCGTGACCCACTCCACCACCAAGTACATGGACGGGCACGGCTGTGCCGTGGGCGGTGCCATCGTCGACGCGGGCCGCTTCGACTGGATGGCCCATGCCGAGAGCTTCCCTGGCCTCACGACACCCGATGAGTCCTACCACGGAATCGTCTATGCCGAGCGCTTCGGCTTGGGCAAGGCCTTCATCACCAAGGCGACCTCGCAGCTCATGCGCGACTTCGGCTCCATCCAGAGCCCGCAGAACGCCTTCTACCTCAACCTCGGCCTCGAGAGCCTGCACGTCCGCATGTCCCAGCACTGCAGGAACGGCCAGGCCATGGCCGAGTTCCTCGCGGCAAGTCCCAAGGTCACGACGGTCAGCTATCCCGGTCTTTCGGGCGACGCCTATCACGGGCTCGCCCAGAAGTACCTGCCCCACGGGTCGTGCGGTGTGGTGAGCTTCGAGGTCGCCGGTGGTCGTGCGGCCGCAGAGCGCTTCATGGCCGCGCTCGGGCTCTGCGCCATCGAGACGCACGTGGCCGATGCGCGCAGCTGCTGCCTCCATCCCGCAAGCTCGACCCACCGCCAGATGAGTGACGCGGAGCTCGCCGCCGCCGGAATCTCCCCCGCCCTGGTGCGTCTCTCCTGCGGCCTGGAGGGCACCGCAGACCTCATTGCCGATGTCGAGCAGGCGCTCGCCCAGGTCTAGAGGGTGCCGGTCGGTCGGGACCGCGCGTCGTGCGCTGGTGTCCGGGGAGGGGAGTCGCATGCAGAGGGACGCGTTGGTGCGCGTGCAGGCCACGGGAAGCTATGGGAGCGTGTTCTCCGTGGGCGAGGACGGTGTCTGCGAGGTGGGCCTCATCGATCCTGTGGCAGACGACTATTCGCTCAAGCTCCCCCAGCTGACGCTTGAGGAGCTGCCCTGGCCACCCGCTGGCGCCGAGGCCGCCCTCATCGAGAGGCTTGCCCTGTTTCACCTGCGCGTGCGCCGTGGCATGGACGTTGATCATGCGTTCGAGGTCTATCTCGGGAGGAACGAGGGGGGTGACCTGGAGCTCTGGTTTGCCCCGGGCGCGTCGCGTGCCGAGAGGTGCGTGACCCTCGACGAGTGTGGGGAAGGCCTCGTCCGCGAGGCGCTTGTCGGCCTGCGCCTGGACGCGTGGCGCTCGGGCGGCGGCGCGACGCCCAGCCTGGGCTCCTGGAGCTGGTCGGCAGAGGTCATAGGCGACGGCATGGGCATGGCGGGTTATGGGCGCGCGGTGGCGGCCGAGGGGCTTGCCGGCGTGGTCGCGGCCCTCGCGCGCCTGGGCCTGCCCGTGGAGTGTGCCCCTGGCGATGGTCCGCGGGCATGTCTGTAGCGTCCGGGTCCGAGGTGGGGGCAGCGGAGCCGAGCTACTTCGTCTACGTGCTGCGCTGCGAGGATGGCTCGCTCTACACGGGCATCACGACCGACGTCGTGCGGCGCCTGTGCGAGCATCTCACGCGCTCGGCCCGCGCCGCGCGCTACACGCGGACCCATCCCGTCGTCGCCCTGGAGGGCCTATGGGAGCTCTCGGGTCGCTCGGCGGCAAGCAGGTTGGAATGGCACCTGCACCACCTGTCGCGACCCGGCAAGCTGGCCCTCCTCGCTCGGCCAGAGGACGTGGGAGGGGGCGCAGGCGTCATCGGCGCCTCCGGGCGCAAGGAGCTTTGGGAGCGGGCGATGGCGAGGAAGAGCCAGACGGAGCGATGTGAGGGGTGGAGCCCATGTTCGAGATAGAGTGTCCCAAGTGTCACACCGTCTTCGAGGAGGACGAATCAAAGTTCGCCCACATCGTGAGGCAGGTGCGCGACCGGGAGTTCCAGAAGGAGCTTGACGCGCAGGTCCGTCTCATGGAGGAGGCACGACGCCTGGCCGTCGCCGAGGCGGAGGCACGCGGGCGGGCTGCGGCGCAGGAGGGGGTGGCCGGGAAGGACCGTCGCATCGCCGAGCTCGAGGCCAGGCTCGAGGGCATGGAGCAGCGGATGGACGCCCAGAGGGCCCAGCTCGAGGGGCAGGCCAAGCTTGCCGTGAGCCAGGCCACCGCAGCCCTGGAGCACGAACGTGACGACTTCAGGCACAGGGCCGAGCTGGCAGACCTCGACCGCCGGCGCTTGGAGCAGTCGCTCGCGGAGCAGAGGCGCGAGGCGACACGCCAGGTCGAGCAGGCGATCCAGATGAAGAACGACGAGATCGAGCAGATCAAGTCCTTCCAGTCCAAGCTCACCATCAAGATGGTGGGGGAGTCCCTGGAGCAGCACTGCGAGATCGAGTTCAACAAGTGGAGGAGCGCGTTCCCCCTGGCGCGCTTCGGCAAGGACAACACCGCCGTCGAGCACAGCAAGGGCGACTACGTCTTCCGTGACTTCGACGAGGAGGGCGTCGAGTACCTCTCCGTCATGTTCGAGATGAAGAACGAGGAGGACCAGTCGACCAACAGGAGGCGCAACCAGGACCACTTCGACAAGCTCGACCGCGACCGTCGCAACAAGGGCTGCGAGTACGCCGTCCTGGTGTCGACCCTTGAGCGTGACAACGAGTTCTACAACCAGGGCATCGTCGACGTCTCGGCGATCTCCGGGCATGAGCGCATGTACGTCATCCGACCACAGTTCTTCATCCCTCTGCTCACGTTCCTGCAGTCCGTCGCAAAGGGGACGCTCGACTACCGTCGGCAGGTCAGGCGCCTGCAGGACGAGAGCATCGACATCGCCTACTTCAACCAGGCCCTGGGAGAGTTCAAGGAAGGTTTCGGCAAGGACTACGAGCACGCCTCCAAGAAGCTCGCGGGCGCCATCGATGGCATCGACAGGGCAATCAAGCAGCTCGAGGCCATCAAGGAGTCGTTCCGCCTGACGGAGACGCACCTGAGCCGTGCCAGCAGGAAGGCCGAGGACCTCACCATCAAACGCCTGACGCGACACAGCCCCCTGCTCTCGGAGCGCTTCTCCGAGCTGGGAAAGGAACCACCCGCACCAGGGCTTGGGGAGGCCGTCGAGCCTGACAGCGTCGAGGGCCCCGTAGAGTAGCCGGACTGTGGGGTAGGCTTACAGCGCGATCTGTGCGTAGGCTGCATCGAAGTCGACCTTGGCGGCAGGTTGGTCCGATCCGCTGGCCTTGGATCCGTTCACGAGCTCCATGAGCTCGTCGGGATAGTAGTCGGGGTAGTTGTAGAGGACGCAGCGTGACCAGGAGTCGTTGATGGTCCCCATGCGGGTGACGAGGTCCTGGTAGCATTGGGCGACGAGAAGCAGCTGTGCGTGATAGGAGGACCCGTCCGTGATCCCCGCTGCGTTGAGCGCATCGAGGTCCGCCTGGATGGTCGAGGTGAGGGTGAGCGCCTCCTGGCGGGCGGCCTCTCGCACCGCATGGTCGCGGTTCGAGTAGGTGCCGGCGTAGGTCTCCTCCGCCTTTGTCACCTGGCCGTCGTAGTCCTTGAGCTTGTCGTAGTAACCCTTGAGGGTCGCATGGACGGCCTTCTCGGCATCCGACTCGTCTGCGGCGGGCTTCGACTCGTCCGTGGTCGCGTCGGCCGCAGACGAGTCGTCCCCGGGGTCGTCCGCGGCCTTGCCCTGCTTGCTGGCCGCAGCCGCCACCTGGCTCTTCACGATGTCGGCCTGAGGGTCGTGGAAGCCCTTGCCGCAGCTGCCCATCGCCGAGAACGCGGCGACCAGGCAGATGAGCGCGATGCCGCCGATGAAGTAGATGACCCGGTGGTCGCGGTACCATCCCTCCTGTTCGCGACGCGCGTTCTTGCGCGGGTCGAGGGGAAGGGGGGCTATGACGTCAGTCGTGATGGTGCCCAGTCCCTCCCGCTCGCCATCCGAGGGCTGCTCGTCGCCCTCGCGGGTGCCTCCCGTGGGTGCCTCTGCGGGCGTCTCGGCTGAAGGGCCCTCGCCGGGGGCGTCCTCGGCGGGGACCTCTTCGCCGGGCAGCGGGTCCTCGCCGGGCTCGTCTGCATCGGACGGACCGTCGCCAACGGGCTCCTCCGAAGGATTGCCAGCCTTGGCGTCAGGCGCAGCGTCCGGGGAGGGGACGTCTGTGTCGCAGAACGTCTGGGACTCCTGTTCGGAGTCACAGGAATCTTCACGACTGGAGGGGGTTTTCAGGCTCATCGTCTGCTCCGAGGACGTCGGTGGCATGTGGTTGCTCCTCAACTATACGTCGGCATCCCTGCCAGTATCGCATGATTGGTGGATTTTGGGGAGGCTGGAGGTTTCAAGGTCGGTCGCGCCGCCGTGTGAGGCAGCGCATGGTCAGTCACACGTATCCATACGACATGCACTTCCGGCACCGCAGCCGCGCGGCCGTCCATGCGATTGGGGGACCGATCGTGCGTGCGGCGAGGGGTCCTAGCGGTTCGTGCCCGTGGGGACGGCCATGTGCACGACGACCGTGCCCCCGACTCTCACGTCTGTGTTCACGGGCGGATCGACCTGGGCGACGGTCCCGTTGGCGAGGATGTCCGTGGCAACGTCCTCCCCGCGCTCGACGGTAAGGCCCATTCCCTCGAGGAGCACGAGTGCGTCATCGTAGTCCATGCCCGTGACGTCCGGCACGGAGATGCTTGTCAGGCCACCTTCGTCCTCGTCGTCCGAAGAGGACGGGCCCATGGACACGACCAGGTCGATCTTGGTCCCCATGGTCCTCAGGCTCCCTGCGACGGGGCCCTGGCTGATGATGTGGCCCTCCTCGACGGTGTTGGAGTGCGTGTACGTGATGTCATCCTTCACGAAGAAGGCGCTTGCACCGATCTGGTCGACGGCCTCCCGTTCGGTGAGGCCGACGAGTGCCGGCACCTCGCGCGTCTCGATGCCGACGTGCCCCACCTTGAGGACGATGATGGCTCCTGCGGGAACTTGCTCGGAGGCGACGGGGTTGGTGGCGATGACCTTGCCACCGTCGTTGACGACCTGGGTCTCCTGCTCCTCGATCTTCACGGAGTAGCCCTCCGACTTGAGCAGCGAGCTGGCGTCCTGCTCCGAGTAGCCCACTACGTTGGGGAGCGTCTTCCCCGCGAGTAGCCCAAAGCCCCTCGTGAGGATGAGGGCGGAGACGAGCGCGGCCGCCATGACGGCCGTGAGGGCACCACGCATCCAAAAGGGCATGTGCCGGATGGCCTCGACGGGAGGCGTCGCTTCGGGTTGGGGGTCACGGTAGGTTGCGGGCACATAGAGGTCACTGCGAGGCTCGGGCACGTCCGGGGCCTCAGCCACGCTTGGCACGCTCGCGCCACGCCCGCCTGGCACGGCCCGTACGTCTCGCACGCCTGCGTCTGACGCATCAGACGCGTCTGGGGCGGGGGGCGCTTCCATAGCGGGGGAACTCTCTGTGGCGAGGGAATCTCGAAGCGAGGAGGGACCGACGGATGCGTCGGGGACCGGAGGCTCGATGGGAATCTTGGGAACGCCCGGAACGGCTGGAGCGTCGATGACGGGAGGGACCTGGTCGGCGGGGACGTCAAGCCCGTCGAAGATGAGTCCTTGTCGCTCGGCGGGATCTGACGCGGGGCCATCGGCGGGTCTGGGGTTCGCTGTGCGTGGCGTGGGACCTGCGGTATCTCCGTCGGCGGGAACGGGCTTGGCGGTGAAGGAGAGCTTGCCAGCGAGGGGGGGCTCGTCGGTGGGGACGGACTTGCCAGTGGGTTCGGCCTTGGGGGTCAGGTGCTTAGGTGCCTGGCGGGATGTGCCGCCCTGCTTCGATGAGCCGGACGGGGACTGGTCGCTCTGCTCGCCTGTGCCGAACTCGTTGCTCACGCAGTCTCCCCTCGAGGCCCATTAGGACAGGCGCAAGGTGCAACGCCAAAACAAATACTATAGAACATCGCATGTCGGTGCAAAACGGGTCGCTTGCCACGCGTCTTTCGCGTGCGGGTGGGTTGGCTGCGGTGGTGGGAGGAACTTCCGCACGGTTACTCTGTACAGTTAAATAACTGATTCACAAAAGTTTCCCTGCCATCCAGTTTTTGAGCTTTGCTGGACGGTAGGCGAGCTTTTGTGAAAAGTTCTTGTCCTAACCAAGGAGCGGGCTCACACTAGTTCACCACGCATCCCATGCACTGCTCAGAATGGATGGCTGGAGAGTTAGTGTGAGCCATAACGTTCAGCACACTCACACAGCCTGCCCTCCCATCCATGAGACCCCGTAAGATGGACGTCAGGAGAGAAATTGTGAGCGTCGTTCTCATAGGCGCGCCCTCATGGCGCCGCCCTCGTGTGCCACGCCCGTGAGCGATGCGGCGGTTGCCCGCCATCTCCCTTTTGCCGCCCCCTCGCATCGCCTACGTCGTGCGGCGTACCGCATCTGCCCATCCCGCGAGAAGGGCCCTCGCCCTTCCTTCGTCCATGTGCGGGACGTAGACGTCATCGGTGGCCCTGAGTGCCGAAAGCTCGTCGGTGCCCGCCCAGAAGCCGCTTGTCAACCCTGCGAGATAGGCTGCACCCAGTGCCGTGGTCTCGACGCTTTTCGGTCGGCGGATCTCGCTGCGCAGGACGTCCGCCTGGAACTGCATGAGGAAGTCGTTCCTCGACGCACCGCCGTCGACGTTGAGCGTCGCAAGCGACACGCCCGCGTCCGCCTCCATCGCACGCACCAGGTCGACGGTCTGGTAGGCGAGGGCCTCGAGCGCCGCCCGCACGAGGTGGGCCGTCGTGGTGCCTCGCGTGATGCCGCAGATGAGCCCCCGCGCGTCAGGTTGCCACCAGGGGGCACCCAGTCCCGTGAACGCAGGGACTATGTAGACCCCTCCCGTGTCGTCCACGCCGCGCGCGAGAAACTCGCTGTCCTCGGCGTTGCGGATGAGATGCAGCTCGTCGCGTAGCCATTGGACGAGCGCGCCCGCCACGAAGACCGATCCCTCGAGCGCATACTCCGTGCGGTCGCAGCCCGGTGGCGTGGCGACGACGGTGGTGACCAGGTTGTTGTGCGAGAGGGCCGCCTCGGCCCCCGTATGCATCAGCAGGAAGCAACCGGTCCCGTAGGTGTTCTTCGCCTGTCCCGGCTCGAAACAGCACTGCCCAAAGAGGGCCGCCTGCTGGTCGCCGGCCACGCCGCAGATGGGGATCCCGGCGGGCACGCCAGGGTAGCTCGTCTCGCCGAAGTATGCCGCAGAAGGTCGTACCTCGGGCATCATCTGCATGGGGATGTCGAAGAGCCTCAGCAGCTCCTGGTCCCAGCGGCCCTCGTGGATGTTGTAGAGCATGGTGCGGCTTGCGTTGGTGGCATCCGTGGCGTGGACGAGCCCGCCTGTGAGCACCCAGACGAGCCAGCTGTCCACCGTGCCGAAGAGGAGCTCGCCCGCCTGGGCGCGCTCACGGGCCCCCGCAACGCTGTCGAGCAGCCACCTGATCTTGCTGGCCGAGAAGTACGCGTCGGGCAGGAGCCCGGTCTTCCGCTGGACCATGCAGCGCACGTCCTCGCCGCCGCAGAGCTCCTCCACGAGCGCCGCGGTGCGCCGGCACTGCCAGACGATGGCGTTGGCGATGGGCTCGCCCGTAGTGGGGTCCCAGACGATGGTGGTCTCGCGCTGATTGTCGATGCCGATGGCGGCCACGTCGCCCGTGACGAGCCCGTGGCGGACGACGAGCTCGTTCAGGGCTCCCAGCTGAGAGTAGAGGATCTCCTGGGGGTTGTGCTCGACCCATCCGGGCTGGGGGTAGATCTGTGGGTAGCTTCGCTGGACGCAGTCGACCATGCTGCCAGCGCGGTCGACGAGGATTGCCCGCGAGGAGGTCGTGCCCTGGTCCAGTGCGATGACGTAGCGTCCTTCCATGCCCTAGACCCCCTCTGGGTTGGTGTGGGCGTCCAGCCAGTTGCGGATGTCGCCGTATACGATCCCACGGTCGTCCTCGTTCAGGATCTCGTGGCGCATGCCGGCGTAGATGGTGCAGACGACGTCCGTCGATCCCGCCTGGCGTGCGAGGCCAGCCGCCGCCTGGACCCCCTTGCCGCATGCGCCCACCACGTCCTCGGATCCGGAGACGTAGAGCAGCGGCAGGGCGTGGGGTACGCGCTGTGCGCACTCGAGCGAGCAGGCCTCGGCCGTGAGGTCGGCGAGGGTTGCGTAGCCACCGGCCCCGAACGCGAAGCCGCAGGCGTCATCTGCCAGGTAGCGCTGGACGTTCTCCCTGTTGTGCGAGAGCCAGTCGTAGTCCGTCCGCGCCCCCTCGATGGCCCTGCCATAGGCCCCCTCCGCCAGTGAGTGCAAGAGGCTGCTGCGGTGGTCGGCACCGCAGACCCGTGCGACGAGGCGCGCCAGTGCCCCACCAACGCGCGAGGTGGCGGCGGGGACGGTGCCCGTGCCACAGATGATGCCGCCCCCGACTCGGTCTCCGTAGAGCGAGAGGTAGACGCGGACGACGAAGCTACCCATCGAGTGCCCGAAGACGAACAGCGGCGTTGCCGGCGCACAGAGCCCCACCACGAGCTGGCGTAGCCGCTCGACATCTCCCACCAGGATGTCCTTGCCGCCATGGGTGGGAAGGCAGCCGTGTCGCTCGGGGGCGCAGCTCCTGCCGTGCCCCAGCTGGTCGTGACCGCACACCAGATAGCCCGCACCCACGAGGGAGCGGGCGAACTCGTCGTAGCGCTCGATGTGCTCCGCCATGCCGTGGACCAGCTGTACCATGCCGCGTGGGCGCAGTGGGCGTCTCGCACGGAAGGGGTTCTCGTCCCACCAGACGAAGCCGCGGATCCTCGTGCGGCCATCCTCCGAGTCGAACTCTATCGGCCAGCGTCCCATTGTCCGTGACACCTCGCGCATCCTCTCGTCCGCATTGCGCGTCCCTGCTCGTGCGCCCAGGTTGCGGGCCTTCTTCGGCATGCTGTGGCAGGCACGTCGCGCCCGTGCGCCCCGATGCCTTGGAGTGTACGGGCGCCTGGGCGTCTGCGCAGCCACTCATCGCCGAGCTGTGTCGTTCCGTCCGTATTAGGTTGGGGGTCACCGTCAGCGTCGTGAAGGATCCTGCCGCGCGGCTCGCCTGAGAGTTCCCGGTTGCCGTTGACATCCAGCACGCGGACGGCGAGCCCGTCCTCGTCGCAGGTGTCGTACGCACACGCCGTGCCGAAGCGCACCTCGGCCCGCCCGATGCGGCCCCCCTCGCCCTCCCCCTGGCTGTGAATCCGTCGTTGTCCGCATGCACGAAACGGACGGGAAATACGTTCCTATCTTAGGGTCGCGAGACGGTGCCGTCTTGCCCCGCGGACAGCATACTTGCGGATGGGGAAGGGGCGTGGGAGCACATCTGTGGGCGTGCGTCCGCACGTCAATCGCTCGCGTCGCTCACGCAGGAGGTTCTTGGAGAGGAGCCACACATGTCCTTCAAGGTAATGGCGGTTTGCGCCGGACGTAAGGGCGGCAACGGCGAGATGCTCGCGAAGGAGGCGCTGAGCGCCGTCCGGGAGTCTGGCGGCGGGGTCGAGCTGATCAACCTGTTCGACTACAGGATGCTCCCCTGCACCGGCTGCGAGGGCTGCACCATGCAGATGGGCAAGATGGCCGCCGGCTTGCAGAGGGAGTACCACGGCTGCGTCCTGAAGGGCAAGGACGACGTCGACGCCATCATCACCGAGATGCAGACCTGTCAGGGGATCATCTTCGCGGTGCCCACCTACGACCTCACGCCCAGCTCGCTCTACCTCCGTCTGGCCCAGCGCTTCCTGGCCTACGAGCTGTCCTTCCTGCTGGCCGTGGGCGCGGTCAAGGAGAACCCGCACACCGTGGCCGGCCTCATCGCCGTGGGCGGCTCCAAGCATGACTGGCAGACCCTTGCCCTCGAGGGCATGCAGGCCACCATGTTCACGCAGTCCGTGCAGGTCGTGGACCGCTTCATGGCCACGCGTGACGGCCGCCCCGGCAACGTCGCGCTCTACGACGACCAGCTTCCCCGCGCCCGCAAGATGGGCGAGAACATCGCGAGGGCCATCAACACCCCCGTCGAGGAGCGCGGCTGGCTTGGCGACCCCAATGACGGCGTCTGCCCCAACTGCCACTCCAGCCTGGTGTACCCTGGCGACGAGCACTGGGATGGCGTGCAGTTCCCATGGGAGTGCGCCGTGTGTGGCTGCGGCGGCACCCTGGGGGAGAACCCCGAGACGGGCAGGCCCATGCTCGTCATCGACCCGCGTAACGGCAGGATACGCGACCGAAACGACGACAGGGCACGCGCCGAGCACCTCAACGAGATCAACAAGACCCGCGACGACTTCTTCGCGCACATGGACGTGGTCAAGCCCATCATGGAGAAGTATAGGAGCATGGAGTTTCCGACCCTCGTCATCGACCGCGGGTAGCGGGGGCTGCGACAGGCGGCGTTGCCTTCCGGGCGCCCGGCCACAGGCCGGGCGCCCTTCTGTGTCCCTGGCCAGCTATGCGTCCGACTTGTGCAGGTCGCTGCGGTCGAGGTGCACGCGCGGCTTGAAGAGGTCGAGGTAGAGAAGGACGCGGAAGGAGACCTGCAGCATGAAGCAGTCCTCGCCCGAGCTGAGGTCGCAGCCAAGGATCTCGCGAATGCGGCCCATGCGGTAGAGCAGGGTGTTCTTGTGCAGGCTAAGCATCTTGGCCGAACGTCGGGTGTTTCCCGAGTTCTGCAGGTAGATGAAGAGCGTGTCCATGAGCTCGGAGCCATGGGCCTGGTCGTAGTCCATGACGCGCCTGAGAGCGGGATGGCAGAAGTTCAGCAGGTTGGCCCTGTGATTGGTGATGTCCAGCATCTGGGCGTAGGCGTAGTCGCGGTAGTGATGGACCGAGCGGTCGTCGAGGAAGACCGAGACCAGCTCGCCAAACTTGATGGCCGCAAGCGCCTGGTGATAGAAGTTCCTGATGTCGGTGAGGTCCGTGAACATGTTGCTGACGCCCACGACCAGGTTGTTGAGGGCGGCGACCTCGCGCAGGCTCCCCTCGGTGTACTTGCCAAGGGGCCTTTCGGCGTCCCTGGAGAAGAGGATGACGAGGCGTCCCTCGTACGAGGCATAGATGCTGGCGGTCATGGTTCCCGAGAGCTGCGAGGCTATGTGGTCGAGATCGTGAGGGGTGAGGTCCTCGCTCTTGGACTCGCATACCGCGACGTAGAGGTTGGGCAGGGGCTCCCAGCCCAGCACCTTGAGGCGCCTCTCTATCACCGCGCAGCTTGGCTGGTCATCGTTCAGGAGGTTGACGAGGAAGTAGGACTCCATCTGGCCCTGGCTCGTCTCGTAGAGCGAGGCCTTCTGCATCTCCTGGCCCACGAAGAGCGTGAGGCGGGCGAAGCACTCCGTGTCCGTCTCGCGAAACTCGTGGTTGCGGGCAAGCATCATGACATGGGCTATGCATATCCCATGGACCGTCACGGCACTGATCATCGTGTTGCACTGCAGCAGCTCATGGTAGTGGAGCAGGGGCCTTCGCGCCCGGAGGACCTTCTGGTTGAGGCCGGCGTCCCTGATGTAGCTCACACCGGGCTCGAGGATCGTCTCGAAGTCAAGCTCCTGCTGCAGCTGCCGGTCGAGGGCCCTCTGGCCTGCCGTCGCGGCGGGGGAGTCGCTCAGGTGGCTGGCGATGTAGTGGTAGGCCGAGTCGACCACGAGGATGGGGTTGTCGAGCGCCCGGGACGCCTCCTCGACGAGGTGCTGCAGCCCGTTATTGGAGAAGTGGGCCGACAGCATGCGCCGGACGATGTTCGTGACCTCGATGTCCTCTATGAAGTAGTTCTGCAGGGCGTTGTAGCACGCGAAGGGATCCGCCTCGTGCGAGAGCACAATGACATTCGATGCCTTATGCCCCTTCAGGTGCCGGGGAATCCCCTCGCAGCCAAACATCACGAGGTTCACCAGCTGGTCTGAGGACAGGTTGGAGGGGATGAGGGTCTCGTCGCCGAAGTACAGCACATCGGGGCGCAGCCCCACGCTATGGGGCGTAAGGAACGAGAGGTTGTACACCTCGGCCGTGGCATCGGCGTAGCGTTCGTCCGCGATGGAGCCTTCTGGCAGACGTACCAGCAGTTCCTTGAGCTCCATGCGACCAGCTCCTGTTTCGGGTGCCCTATGGGAGACGTGCTCTAATGATGCTGTGCAGACACACAAATGGCAAGCGACATTTTAGGGGTTCCTTGTCTCCCGACACGGTGAAACGGGACAAAACGATCGGTAATGTCCTGCGTATGCAGGGGCTGTCGGACGTTGGAGGTGCGTCGTGCGAGGTGCCGTGAAAGGTGGCCAACCTGATGTCGAGTCGCGCATCGAGGATGCCGTCTTCGACCTCATGGAGATGACGGACATCCCGGACATCAGGGTCAACGACGTGATACGTGTGGCCAGCGTCTCGCGCTCCACGTTCTACCGCCACTATGCCAACGTCGACGAGGTCGTCAAGCTCTTCGAGGCGGACATCCTGGACTCAATGAGGTCCATCAACAGGGACGCCCTCAACGTACGCTTCGGTCGATCCGAGCTTGACCCCACCACCACGATGGTCTCGCGCATGAAGGTCCTGCACGACAATCGCAAGAAGATCATCGCGTTGAACGGCCCCCATGGGGATCCGCAGTTCGTGCACAAGGCAACCGTCGTGATGCATGATCACTTCCGTGCGCGCCTGCGCTCGGTCCCTGGCGACGCCACCTTGCGCGACCTCTATCTCTCCTTCGTGATTGCCGGCCATAACAACCTGGTGCAGTACTGGCTCGAGGTCAAGCCTGACGTCACGCCCCATCAGGTCGCGGCGATGCTCAACCGCCTGGTCTACTCAGCCTTCTTCCTCGATGACGAGAGCGCTCTCGCGCATCCCTTGTCCCCGTCGTTTGGGGATGAGGTGGGACATGCGTAGCTGTGCTCCGCCTTCGGCCCCGTCGTGCGTGCCCCTGGGAGTCTCGTCCGCCCGCACAGTCCCCCTGCGAGGTAGGGGGCGGTTCCCCCCTGGCACTCAAGTGGCCTGTTCCAACAGCGAAAAGGGACGTTCTAAGGAAAAAAGTCCCATCTTATGACACAGAATCCGTCCGGAAGTCCCGTCCCCTGGGGCTATGCCTTCGTACCATTCGTCTTGCAGGCATGTTGGGAGCTTCGAGAAGGAGTGATCGATCGTGAGGGTGAGGCTTGGGAAGCAGGCGCGCAGCGTCTCCATCGTGGGTGTGGGCTGCACACCGTTCAAGAACTTCGAGGACCATCCCGAGACCAAGGGCATGAGCGAGGGCGACGCCTTCGGTTACGCCGCGCTCGAGGCCGTCAGGGATGCCGGCCTTCAGCCGCGCGACGTCCAGTACTTCTACCACGGTGCCGCCAACCCCTTCATGATCGGCGACTCCCTGACCCCCAACATGCAGGTTGCCGACTGGTTCGGCGTCCGTGGCATCGGCTCGGTCCACCATTCCGAGGCCTGCTGCACCGGCTATGTCGCCCTGCAGGAGGCCGTCCAGGCCGTTGCCTCCGGCAGCTATGACGTCGTCCTCTCCGGTGCCGTCGACCTGGCCGCATCGCTTCCCGTCGTGGGTGCGCCCGGCTGCTATCGTCGCGACTTCCCGCTCGAGGAGATGCTCCCCTCGATTCCGATGGTCTACGACCGCGCCTATGGCCGTCCTTTGGACTCCGCCTTCGGCATCTCGTTCGACAACTGGATCAACAAGTACCGCTGGGAGTTCGACCTCACGGACGACCAGGTCGACCAGGCCCTCAACGGCATGTCCAAGAGCCTGCGCCGCGACGCCGTCCTAAACCCGCTCGCCTTCTACACCTCCGACTTCGATGATGCCGCCGAGGCCAACGGCCTTGAGGGCGCGGACGCGTTCTTGTCCTCCATGTTCAACCCCAAGGTCACCCAGTACCTGCGCGTCACCGGTTTCGAGACCAAGTGTGACGGTGCTGCGGCGGTCGTCGTCATGCCGACCGAGATGGCCGTCGCCCGCGGTCTCGACCACAAGGTCATCGACGTCTTGGGCACCGGTGCCGCCGCCTTCGAGGGTGCCACTCCCGACAACGAGTACAACGGCACCAAGGCCGGTGCCCAGCAGGTGTACGAGTATACCGGCGTCAGGCCCGACGAGCTGGACCTCCTGTTCGTAAACGACTTCTTCCTGGCCGGTGACATCGTCGCCGCCGAGGAGGTCGGCTACATCCCTCGCGGCGAGGCCTGGCGCTATGCCATTGACGGCCGTTGCGGCTTCGACGGAGACAAGCCCATCAACACCCACGGGGGCCGCTGCAACTTCGGTCACGCCCACGGCGCCTCGGGCGTCGCCGACATCTGCGAGGCCGTCAGGCAGATGCGCGGCGAGGCCGGCCCCACCCAGATGCCAACGGTGCCGAGGACCACGTTCCTGCGCGGCTTTGGCGGCGGCCAGAACATCCGCTGCCAGATCCTGCGCACCCACGAGTAGCGCACGTCACCCAGACTTCCACGAGGAGGAACCGAACAATGCTTCTTGAAGACATGGAGCCGATCGCTAAGAAGTTCTACGACGGCGTCGCCGAGGGCAAGTACCTCGGCCGCAAGTGCGTCGAGTGCGGTGCCATCGAGTTCCCGCCCCATCTGGGCTGCAACGCCTGCGGCTGTGCCGACACCGAGTGGGTGGAGCTCAGCGGCAGGGGGACCCTCGAGTCCTTCACCGTCCCGGGCATCCAGAACGACAAGCCCTACCTCAAGTCCGTGGAGCCCTATGGCTACGGCAAGGTCAGGCTGGACGAGGGTCCCGAATACACCTTCGTCATCTTCTGTGGCAAGAAGAGGGTCGTGAGGGGCCTGCAGGAGCGCCTCTACAAGGGCCACGAGGAGATCCGCGTCCACGCCATGCCGATCAAGCGCGTCACCCCGCTGAAGCCCGGCTCCGACGAGACCATCGAGTGGTACGAGCTCTGCTTCCAGCTCGATGAAGCCGGCGAGGCCTAGGCCCTCCGACGTCGGTCCCGGGCTTCGCGCCTGCCCGTCCCAAGTTCCGCGTACCAGTGCGTCCCCCACACGCCCCGTAGCCACCCATCCATACCCGCCGCGCAGCGGCGAACGTAGAAAAAGGAGTTTGCATCATGGCAACCCAGGAGCTTTTCGACCAGATCGCCGGCTTCGCCAAGACCGCCTACCAGTACGACGGCGACATCACCGCAGACACCACCTTCGACGAGCTTGGCAAGGGCTCCATGAAAATGATCGCCCTCACCTCCACCATCGAGAACGAGCTTGATGCGGAGGTCACCATCCACGAGGTCATGAAGATGAAGACCTTCGGCGAGCTCGTCGAGCGCGTCGAGGAGGAGATGGAGGACTAGCCCTACCTCCGAGCCCGTTGCCTCCCCTTGCGTGGCGGGGCCACCCAAGCGGGTGTCCCGCCATTCTCGTGGCGACCTCTCCCGGCAACGGTGGCTTCCCCCAACAACTTCGAGACAGGAGAGACAGGAGATACCCATGGATCTGATGGAATCCCTGCGCGCACGTGCCGCCGCCGACCCCCAGCGCGTTACCTTCTTCGAGGGCGACAACCCCAAGATGATGCGGGCGGTCGGTGAGCTGAGTTCGGCCCGTCTGGCCAAGTGCTGCCTGGTCGGCGAGGCTGAGGCCCTGCATAGGGTTGCCGAGGAGGTCGGAGTCGACCTTGGAGGCATCGAGGTCGTAGACGTCTGCAATGAGGAGGCCAACGAGGCCTTCGCCTGCCGCTTCGAGCAGGTTCCCGGCTGCCCCTGGAAGCCCAAGGTCATCCGTCGGCATGCCAAGCGCCCGATGGATCGTGCCTTCATGATGCAGCGCGCGGACGAGACGGATGTCACCTTCGGCGGCATCGACTGTTCGACCGGCGACGTTATCACCGCCGGGCAGACCATCGTCGGACTGGCTGACGGCGTCGACGTCATCAGCTCGTTGGGCATCTGCAACATCCCTGGTTGGGAGGGTCCCGAGGGATCGCTTCTGGGCTTTGGAGACGCTGCCGTGTGCATCGACCCCAACCCCGAACAGCTGGCCTCCATCGCCATCGCCTCCGCCGAGACCGTCCGCGCCCTCCTGGGCTGGGAACCCCGCGTGGCCATGCTGAGCTACTCCACCGACGGCTCCGCCGAGTCCGAGCTCGTCGAGGGCGTGCGCGAAGCCGTCGGGCTCGCCCGCGAACGCAGGCCTGACCTCAAGATCGATGGCGAGTTCCAGCTGGACGCCGCCATACGTCCCGACGTCGCGGCCAAGAAGGTCAGACGTGACTCCGAGGTCGCCGGTAGGGCCAACGTCCTGGTGGTCCCCAACATCAACGTGGGCAACATCGGCATCAAGCTGATCCAGAACTTCGCGCACGCCGACGCCTACGGACCCCTGCTCCAGGGCTTCAGGAAGGTCGTCTGCGACTGCTCGCGCTCCGCACCGGTCTCGGAGCTCGTCGGCAACGTCATCATGTCCTGCGTCCGCTCCCAGGCATTGAAGGAGGGCTAGCGATGGCCGAGAAGAGCTTCCGCATCCTCGTCATCAACCCGGGATCCACCTCCACCAAGGTCGGTGTCTTCGAGGGGGACCGCGAGGCCCTCGCCAGGACCGTCAGTCACGACGCCTCCAGGCTTGCCGAGTTCGAGGGCGTCTCCGAGCAGATGCCCTACCGCAAGGAGACCATCCTCGCCGCCCTTGAGGAGGGGGGCATCGATCTTTCGACCATCGACGCCTTCGTCGGACGCGGCGGTGGCCTCATGCCACTCGAGGGCGGTACCTACGAGGTCAATGACGTCATGCTCGACCACGCGTTCCGCGGCGCCAACGGGGTCCAGCACCCCGCGCAGCTGGGGAGCCTCCTCGTCCACGGCTTTGCCGAGGAGTACGGCAAGCGCGCCTTCGTGGTCAACCCACCCGACACCGACGAGCTCTGCGACGAGGCCCGCATGACCGGCGTGCGTGGGGTCTACCGCCACGTGCACCTGCACGCGCTCAACCTCAAGGAGACGGCGATCCGTCACGCGTGCTCCCTCGGACGCCGCTACGACGAGTGCAACTTCATCGTCTGCCATATCGGCGGAGGCATATCCGTCTCGGCCCACGAGCATGGCAAGATGGTCGACGGCTTCGACATCGTCGAGGGGGAGGGGCCCATGGCGCCGACGCGCTGCGGTGGTCTGCCGGTGGCCGGGGTCCTCGACTACCTCGAGGCCGGCCATGCGACGGCGGAGATACGCAGGGCGTGCATGAAGACGGGCGGCTTCGTCGACCTTCTGGGCACCTCCGACGCCATCGAGGTCACCGAGCGTGCCGCTCGCGGCGACGAGGCAGCGAGGCGCACGTGGGAGGCCATGCTCTACCAGATCAACAAGTGCATCGCCTCGATGGCCGCCGTCCTTCGCGGCAAGGTGGACGGCATCCTGCTCGGCGGCGGCATGGTCAACTCCGACGAGCTGGTCCAGTCCGTCAAGGGCGGCTGTGGCTGGATAGCGCCCGTCGCGGCCTATCCCGGCGAGTTCGAGCTGGAGGCCATGGCCGCGGGTGCCATGCGCGTGCTGTCCGGCGAGGAGGAGCCCAAGGTCTACACCGGCGTTCCTGTGTTCCAGGGCTTTCATTGCTTCGAGGACTAGCGCCATACGATCAGGCCCCAGCGTGCCGACTTCGTCAGCTGCGAGAGACAGAGAGAGTGACATCCAAATGACCAGTGAACAGAAGAGGTACATCGTCGGCATCTATGCCGCTGCCATGTGCATCATGGGCATGCTCGTGCCCGTGCCCATCCTTGCCAACATCGCCCGGTCGTTCCCGGACGCCAACATAGCGACGGTCCAGATGTGCATCGGCATCATCCCGCTGTGCATGGCCCTGTCCGCCATGTTCCTCTCGTCCGTGCTCGCCTCGCGCGTCCTGAAGCGCCATACCGCGCTTGCCTGCCACATCCTGATCATGGTGGCGGGGCTCTCGGTCGTGGCCTTCCACGACTCCCTCGCGCAGGTCCTCTGCGCCTCCGTCTTCGTCGGCATTGGCATCGGGGGCATACAGAACGGCACCGACGCACTCATCGCCGACTACTTCGAGGGCGAGCAGCGCGGTTCCATCATGGGCGTCTACTCCACCTTCGTCGCCCTGGGTGGCATCCTTTGGACCGCGCTCTCCGGCATCCTCGGTCATGACCAGTGGTGTATGGCCTATGCCGCCTATGCGGCCGAGCTCCCCTTCATCATCGTGGAGTTCGTCTGCCTGCCCAAGGGCCACCTCGAGCCCAAGCCAAAGGGTGGCAACGTCCTGAAGTCGATGCCACGCGAGGTCGCACTCATCACGTTCATTAGCTTCGTCTTCGTGCTGTGCTTCCAGCTCTTCTCGACCAACGTCTCGCTCATCGTCGCCGACCGCGGCTTTGGCGGCACGGCCGAGTCCGCCACGGCCTCCACGGTCATGACGGTCGCGGGCATCTTTGCCGGCCTGCTGGTCGGTCCGCTCTTCAGGCGCTTCAAGAACCGTTCCATGCCCCTCGCATGGTGTGTGACCATCGTCGGCCTGCTTGCGGCGCTCCTCGCCCCTTCGCTTGCCGCCCTCTGCGCCGCCGGCTTCGTGATCTCGCTTGGCAAGGAGACCTACGTGCCCCTGCAGGGCAACTTCGCCGCAGGGAACAGCAGCAACGAGGGGCGTGCCTTCAACCTGGCCATCGGCATGGCCGGAACCAACTTCGGCATGGCCCTCTCGCCGCTCTTCTTCGAGGTGGCGACGGCCCCCTTCGGCGCGCAGATTCCCCAGAAGTTCGTCCTGGGCATCGTCATCATCGCCGTCCTGGTGGCGTTTGGCGTCGTGCACTACAAGAGCCTGACGCCCGCTCAGCTGGCCGAGGAGAAGGCTCACTCCGCCGCAAAGTAGTGCCGTACAGCCAGGCGCAGTGCCACTAGGCGCCTCGCGGGCACCGTCTGACGTCTGTGGACCGTCGCATCCACGAGGGATGCGACGGCTCCTTTGTGTCGGTCATGTGCCGACATCTGGACGCGTGGGGCGTGGGGTATGATACTCGGCTTGTGGTGTGCGACTCACGACAGGTGTGACGCGGCCATGATTCCGGTTCGCGACAGGGGGCTGTAACAGTGGCTGGACTACATTGCACGGACTGCGTGTATGGTTCGTTTTGTCGGAACGAGGACTTCGACAAGTTCCAGGGAACATGTAGCAGGGGCTTCACCCTCGCCGATCCCCATGTGCATACCAAGCCCGACATGTTCTTCGCCGAGGTGCCCGAGCGGCTCGTGCCCATCATCGATCCCTTTGGCAAGGAGTATCTGCGAACGAAGAACATCTGCGAGCAGTTCACGCGTCCCACGCAGGGCACGGTCAAGGGGAAGGACGTGCTCGGCGGGCGTTTCTGAGCCGAGGGTGGGCCAGGGTCGCGAGTCGTTGCCCGGCCTCGTGGGCCTATGCCTTGGCGCCGCCGGGAATCCCCGCGCCACAGTGCGGGCAGCGGGTGGCACCGGCCTTGACCTCCTCCAGGCAGTGAGGGCAGGTGGGTGTCGCGGGGACTTCCCCCTCCTGCCTTCCGGAGAGCCTGGCGGCCTGTTCCTGGAGCTTGTTCAGCGCCTTGACCATGCAGAAGACCACGAAGGCGATGATCAGGAAGTTGATGATGGCGCTGATGAACGAGGAGAACGAGATGGTGTTGGCGCCGACGGTGATGTCCAGGCCCGAGACCTCGGTCCCGCCGCCGGAGACGATTGCGATGAGCGGCTGGATGACATCGCTCGTCAGCGAGGTGACGATGGCCGTGAACGCCCCGCCGATGATGATGCCGACGGCCATGTCCATCACGTTGCCCCGTGCGACGAACTCCCTGAACTCATGCATGAACTTCTTCACCGGTATCCCCCTCCTGGGACGGCTGTGCGGCCAGCCGGACCACTGTAGCGTGAAGCCACCGTCTGCTCGGTGGCGTTCTGCCTGTCGGCAGGAAAATCACTGTCGGACCGCGACCGGGCCACCGCCGGGCCATGGCCGGACCGAATCCCGCACCCATCAGCCCACCCCACGGCGAGAGAGCTCGTCGGTGTCGAGCCAGATGGTGACGGGGCCGTCATTTACCAGCGAGACCTGCATGTCGGCACCAAAGACGCCACGGCCCACGTGACTCACGTCCCTCTCGGCCAGAGCACAGAAGCGGTCGTAGAGGCGCCGACCCAACTGGGGGTTGGCGGCGCCCGTGAAGGATGGGCGCAGCCCCCGGCGGCAGTCGGCGTAGAGCGTGAACTGGCTCACGACGAGGACCCCTCCGCCCACGGCCCCGAGGGCGAGGTTCATCCTGCCGTCGGCGTCGTCGAAGACCCTGAGGTCGCGGACCTTGTCCCAGAGTCGCCGGCAGCTCGTCTCATCGTCATTTGGCCCCACGCCCAAAAGGACGACGAGTCCCCTGCCACACTGCCCCACGACCTCGCCGCCCACCGCGACCGAGGCCTCGCTGACGCGCTGCACCAGGGCGCGCATGCTCCTACAGCCCGTAGAGGGCGGAGAACTTCTCCACCAGGTAGTCGGTGTAGTAGCGTGCGTCAAAGGGCTCCCCGCAGGCAGAGGCGATGAGCTCGTCGGGGTCCTTGGAGCGGCCGTACTTCCAGATGCGGTCCTTGAGCCAGGCCGAGATGGGGGAGAGGTCCCCCTGGGCGAGCAGTCCCTCGAAGTCCATCCCCTCGTCGATCATCCGGTGGCGCATCTGTGCCCCGTAGGCCCCGCCCAGCGCGTAGGTGGGGAAGTAGCCAAAGAGGCCATCTGCCCAGTGGGTGTCCTGCAGGCAGCCGTGCGCGTAGTCCACCACGTCGACGCCCAGGTAGTCCTTGTACCCCTGCTTCCAGAGCGTGGGCACGTCGGCGGCGGTGGCCTCGCCCGAGAAGAGCTCCTGCTCGATCTCGTAGCGGATCAGGATGTGCAGGGGATAGGTGAGCTCGTCTGCCTCGACGCGCACGGGCGTGCCCTCTGCGCGGTTCGTCGCCTGGTAGAACTGGTTGGGCGTGACGCGTCCCAGTTGCCCGCGGAAGTGCTTTGCCATGGCGGCGAGCAGGTGTGGGGCGAAGGCGCGCGAGCGGCCCACGTAGTTCTCGAAGAAGCGCGACTGGGCCTCGTGGATGCCCGAGGAGGTGCCTCCCTTGAGGACCGTGTAGTCGTAGCTGGGGTCCACGCCCGTCTCATAGAGGGCGTGCCCGCCCTCGTGCAGCATCGTGAACACGTTCGAGATGACGTCCTCGGGGTAGACGTGGGCGGCGATGATGCCGTAGTTGGTGGTGAGCGCGTCCGAGAAGGGATGCTCGGTGCTGGTGAGGAACACCGTCCTCTTGTCGAGGCCCTCCAGGTCCATGAGGTCGCGTGCGAGCTCCCACTGGCGGCCCTCGTCGAATTTGCCCTCGATCACCGAGCGATCGGGCTGCCAGCCCTTCGAGGCTATCTCCGCCAGCAGCGGGACGACCACACCCTTGACCTGTGCGAAGAAGGCGTCGTAGAAGGCACGGTCGGTACCATGCTCGAAGTCGTCGAGCCAGACGTCGTAGGGGTTCCTCTGGGGATCGCGGAAGCCGGCGATGTCGACCATCTGGTGCACCACGCGGTCCAGGTACGGCTCGAAGGACTCCCAGTCGTTCGCAGCCTTCGCACGGCGCCAGACGTCATCGGACTCGCTGACGAGGCGCGTGAAGGCGCCCTGGACCTCGCCCGGCACGTCGACGAGACGGGAGCGGTCACGCTTGAGCACCCTGACCTCGGCGGCTTGGGTGGGGGTGAGAAGCTCGGCCACATGGGGCAGCGAGAGGCGCTCGAGCATCGCGCCGGTCTCCGGCGAGCAGAGCAGCGCCTGGTCCTCCTCCTCGAGGATGGCTTGGGCCTCCCCGCGGTCCGCTGCCGCAGCCGCCGGGTCGATGGATGACCCGTAGCATGCGATTCCGATCTGTGCGTAGCGGTGCGCGTAGAGGTGGCGCTCGAGCTCGGCGAGCGCGGCTATGTCGGTCTTGGGGTTGATGAGCACGGCGGGTTCGACGCCAGCGCCGGCAGTCGCGCCGGCTGCGTCGGCGTCCCCGTCGTTGCCGGCGTCAATGCCGGTCGCTCTGGCGCCGAGGGTCCCGACGTCGTCTGTGGTGTTAGTGTCAGCCATGGCTCTCCTCGTTTCTCGTGCGTTCAGGCGACGCTTCCCAACACGCAGAATTCTAGCGTTGATCGGCCCGCCTGGCTGTGCCAAGTGGGATACTGACCCTGAGCCGGGCGCGTGTCGGACGCTCGCCCGACCCCTCTGGGATGGCACCGATCGTAGCGGGAGGCAGCAATGGCACATGTTTTGGGCATCGACATTGGCGGAACCTCCATCAAGGCAGGCCTCTTTGCCGAGGGTGGCAGGCTCCTGGACGTCAGGCAGATCCCCACGGGCTCGCTCGTGTGCGCGGAGGCCTTCGCCGGGGTGGTCACCGGGCTGCGCGAGCTCTGCTCCGTCAACGACGTGGACGAGGGGGACGTGCGTGCCGTTGGCCTTGACGTGCCTGGTCCCGTGGACGACCAGGGCCGCGTGGGCATGCTCCCCAACATCGAGCTCGACCCCGACGGGCTGCAGGATGCCATCGTCAGCCACTTCTCGGGCGCGGCCCTGGCCTTCGTGAACGACGCGAACGCGGCGGCGTTGGGCGAGCTCTGGCAGGGGTCTGCCAAGGGCGTCGGCAGCTTCGTGCTGGTGACGCTCGGCACGGGCGTCGGTGGTGGTGTGGTCGCAGGTGGCCATCTCGTCTCGGGGGCGTCCGGTGCCGCGGGGGAGATCGGCCACGTCACGGTCAACCCCGAGGAGGAGCGTACCTGCGGCTGTGGTCGCAAGGGCTGTCTGGAGCAGTACGCGTCCGCCACGGGCATCGTCCGTCTGTATCGGCAGGAGCTCGCGCGCCGCGGCATCGAGGGCGCGCGCGTTCGGCATGACACCGACACCCTCACCGTGTTCGAGGCGGCGCGCGCAGGTGATGAGGCTGCCGTGCGTGCGATCGATTCCATGTGCGATTACCTGGGGTTCGCGTTAGCGCAGATTTCCTGCGTCATCGACCCCGAGGTGTTCCTCATCGGAGGCGGCGTCGCGGGCGGCTTCGAGCAGTTCTCAGTTCGCCTCTCTTCGGCATTTCGGGCTCGCTGCCTGGCATCCTGCGCGTCGACCAGGATCCTGCCGTGCTCTCTGGGCAACAAGGCGGGCATGTACGGCGTCGCCTTCGCAGCCCTGCAGAAGGCTGGCGAGTAGCTGTGGGCCTGCGTGCGGTCGGGGCCTGCGTGCGGCCGAGGGGCTGGCTCGCGGCCGGGGCCGACCCATGCGAGAGGGCGTTGGTTGCGAGCACGTATATTGTGCCGCAACCTGTGGAAGGGCCTTGCTAGAATTGTGGTGGAATTGTCGGTAAACAATAAGAAAGGGGAAGTGAAGATGGCTGAAGAGACCTATGACATCATCGCCGCGACAGGCTGTCCCACAGGCATCGCTCACACCTTCATGGCCAAGAAGGCGCTCGAGGATGCCGCGGCGGCAAAGGGGCTGACCATCAAGGTGGAGACCCACGGCCAGGTAGGCATCGAGAACGAGCTCACCCCCGCCCAGATCAAGGCCGCAAAGGCCGTTGTCATCGCTGCGGACAAGGACGTCAACGCAGAGCGCTTCGAGGGCAAGCCCCTGGTTTCCGTGGGCGTCTCCAAGTGCCTGTCCGTCGAGATGGCCGAGGGCCTGATCGACCGTGCCCTCGCCGCGAAGCCCGAGGGCGAGCTCGCCGAAGAGGTCGCCAGCGCCTCGGCCTCCGACGAGGGGGCCGAGAAGGAGTCCGTCGGGCATGTCATCTACAAGCACCTGATGAACGGCGTCAGCCACATGCTGGTCTTCGTCGTCGCGGGTGGCGTCCTCACGGCGGTCTCGTTCCTGTGGGGCATCACCTCCTTCGACTCCACCGCGGCCGACTACAACAGCTTTGCGGCCTGCCTGAAGATCGTCGGCGGCATCGCCATGAACCTCATGGTCCCGGTGCTCGCTGCCTACATCGCAGAGTCCATCGGCAAGCGCCCGGCGCTCGTTCCTGGCTTCGTCGCCGGCATGATCGCCATCCAGGGCCTGCCCGTCTCGCCCGAGACGGGCCTCATCGACGCCGGAGGCAGTGGCGTGGGCTTTGGCTTCCTGGGTGGCATCGTCGGCGGTTTCCTCGCCGGCTATGTCGTCCTGGGCCTGGAAAGGCTCCTCTCCGGCATGCCCAAGAACCTGGACGGCCTCAAGGCCATCTTCCTGTACCCGCTGCTCTCCACCTTCGTCGTCGGCCTGGTCATGCTGGGCATCTCGGGTCCCATGGCCACGATCAACACCGCGATGATGGACTTCCTGAAGGGCCTCTCCGACTCCGGCCCCGTCGTCTTGGGCCTGGCCATCGGCTGCATGTGCGCCTTCGACATGGGCGGTCCCGTCAACAAGGCGGCCTACGTCACCGGCACCGCCCTCCTGACCGAGGCCCTGACCGCAGGCGTGGGCACCGACACGTACAACTTCGGCACCAACTTCATGGCAGCCGTCTCCGCCGCCTGCATCGTCCCGCCACTGATCACCACCTTTGCCGTCATCGTCGGCAGGAAGTACTTCTCCCAGTCCGACCATGACGCCGGCATCGTCAACCTCATCCTGGGCTGCACGCACATCACCGAAGGCGCCATCCCGTTCATGACCAAGAACATCTGGCCGGTCATGCCCATCATGATGCTGGGTTCCTCCATCGCGGCCATCCTCACCATCTTCTTCGGCGTCCACGATCCCGCCCCGCATGGCGGCTTCTTGGTTCTGCCGGTCGTCGATGGCGGGCTGCTCTGGGTCATCGCCATCCTGATCGGCGCCGTCGTTGGTGGTATCCTGTACACGGTCTTCAAGGCGTCCGAGTACAAGAGGAACGGCAACAAGGTCGTCGAGTAGCGAGGCCGTCGAGTAGTGACTGGAAGCGACTGAAGGAGCGCGCCAATGAGTGACTTCGTGCAGGCATCCCACGTATTCCTGGACAATCCCGCCAAGACCGTCGATGAGGCGCTCGCCTTCCTCTCGGCGCAGGCCGTCGCACTCGGCATTGCCGAGGACGAGCGGGCCGTCCTGGATGCGTTCAAGGCTCGCGAGGCCGAGGGCACCACGGGCATGATGGAGGGCTTCGCCATTCCGCATGCCAAGAGCGAGGCCATCAAGCAGGCCTCCGTCATGGTCGTCAAGTTTGCCGGAGACGTCGAGTGGGAGTCCATGGACGGCAAGCCCATCAGGGTCGCCATCGCGCTTTGCGTCCCCGGTGGCGAGGCGGGTACCACCCACCTGCAGCTTCTCTCCAAGGTCGCCGTCATGCTGATGGACGAGAAGTTCCGCAACGAGACCCTTGCCGACGTCGACACCGCATCCATAGCCGCCCGCATCAACAGCGGTCTCGACTAGCATCCTAGCGACGCGACGGACGTCGTCGCATCAGCACCTGGCATGGCCTGGGGTCCGGCGCGTCTGCGCCGGACCCCTTTCGCTTGCATGCCTCTACGTGCGTACAACCGGATGCCACGTGCCGCACGGTTAGACGCCGCGCGCCGTACGCCAGGCCTTATGCCACGACCTCCACGCGGATCTGGCCCTCGAGTTCGGCGACCCTGGCGAAGTCGCCGAGCCCGGCGCACATGGCGACGCTGCCGCCGGTCGCCATGGCGCGGCGCAGCGCGCCTTCGACGTTCTCGCGGTCGGCGAACCACAGGGACAGGAAGCTCGCAAGCGTGGCATCGCCGGCGCATGCGGTGGAGTACACCTCGACCCGGGCGGCACTTGCGCGCCAGACCCGTGCCCCGTCGTAGAAGTACGCGCCCCTCTCGCCCAAGGTGAGCAGGATGTTCTTGCAGCCGTGCTCATGGATCAGACGCAGGGCGGACACGATGTCGGCCTCGCTCTTCACGTCGACGCCGAAGATGGCCGCAACCTCCTCGTCATTGGGCTTGATCAGCAGCGGCCTCTTCTCCACGAGCTCGGCCAGGCGCGCATGGCTCGTGTCCAGCACGACCTCTGCGCCCCGGGCGTGGACGTGGTGAATCACCTCGTCGTAGAACGTGGGCTCGATCTGGGGCGGGAGCGAGCCGGACACCACAAGGCACTCGAGGTCGGCGAGACCGTCGATCAGCTCCAGCATCTTGAGCTGCCTCCCACGGGGTACGGCACAGCCGGCGCTGGGGAACTTGTACTCGTCTGGTCCGCAGGTCACAAAGGTGTTGATGCGCGTGATGCCGTCGACCATCACGGGATGGGCCTCGCAGGCACGCCCCCGTGCCCCATCGATGATGTAGCGACCCGAGAAGCCGCCGAAGAAGCCCAGGATGGGCGCCCGTATGCCAAAGTGCTGCAGCGTGAAGCTGACGTTGAGCCCCTTGCCGTTGGGCGTGTAGACCGCGTCACGGGTACGCGAGACCACGTTCTTCTCGACCGAGTCCGCCGTCACGTTCATGTCGATGGCGGGATTGGGCGTAAGGGTGTAGATCATGATGGCTCTCCGGTCTGCTACGGCTTGCTTGCTCGTGTCTGCGGCTCGCCTGGTCGAGAGGGACCTAGGCCTTGCGGGTGGAGCCCAGGTTGTCCATATGGGACGCCACGACTGCGAAGATCTGGTCCATGCCGGGAGCGGCGGGCTTCTTGGGG